>PR_CR_10_Liq_3_inCRDRAFT_1000081_pt1 | contig 27292 bp, 26 predicted proteins | sample PRCRCaboRojoPR_2_FD_10240 | JGI IMG/M metagenome (IMG submission 10240)
CTTACGTAGCGCTGCTATGCGCGGGAACATCCGCCTTGATTAGCCTCAAAATTCGCTCCCACTCAACCCATAAATTAACACTTGACAGACCACTAGAGACCTGGGAAGTTGCGCGTCAACTATAAATTTTAATCCCATTAATCTACTAAGCTGGAGACACTTTTTACAGATGCCAGTTTAGCTGCATAAAGCAAGCATGCTTGTAAATCCTCAGGCTCTAAGTCTTCGTAGTCGCTTAGTATTTCATCATTGGTCATGCCAGAAGCCAGGAATTCAAGCACATTTTCCACAGGGTAGCGTAAACCTCGAATAATGGGCTTGCCATGGCAAATTGCAGGATCCATAGTGATACGATCTAATAAAGAAGTGTCTGGCATGGTTTTCATATTAAATCCAAATTATCTAACAAGCAAAGTCGCCACTTGGTTCCTTTTCGCTAGCGAGCAGGGATGATTACTGTGCCCTAAAATTATAAGTAATCGTACCGCACTGCTTATCCACCTGACCGGGCGCAAACTTCCAGCGCTTGGCTGAACTGATTGCAATGTTTTTAAGTCGTGAGCTAGTCGCTGTAGACCCACGCTGTGTGAAATCAGCAGAAGTTACATTGCCGGACCGATCTACGCAGACCTTCACGACCACAACGCCCTGCTCCTGAGAGTTATCCTGCGGCTTATGAGTGCGGGCCACGCCACGGCTGCCCAATCCGCCGCCAACGGTACCTGAGCCCGTGCTGATCCCTGTCAGAATATCAGAATTCGGGTCCCCATTTGGGTCACCCTGATTGCCGGCTGTACCGGTATTGCCTTTGCCGTCTCCATCACCAAACAGCCCACCCAGGGATTCTTTCAGGTTAGCTGCTTCGGCTTCCTTCTGACGCTGAGCCTCTTCCGCTTTACGGCGGGCCTCTGCCTCAGCGCGTTTGCGGGCTTCCTCCTTTTCACGCTCCCTGCGCTCCTTTGCTTCCTGCTCCTTACGCTTGCGGTCTTTTTCTTTTTGAATGGCTACTTCACTGTCATCCGCAGTGATGACTTCACGCTCGGGTTCCGGCTCAGGCTCGGATTCAGCGGGTGGGGGAGGAGCGGTCTCCTCCTGAGGGATGTCCACCGGGTCTTCCTCTACGGCCGGTGCCGGGCCGGCGTTTTCACTGCCTTCGCCAACATCCGGCAAGCCAAGATTCACCAAAATGCCTTCCTGCCCCGGAGGCGGGTCCGGAAAGGTCAACAGGGGCAAAACAGCCAGCATCAAAAGCACGACGTGCACCGCAACGCTGACAATCATGCCACGTTTCTTGTTCTGCTCGTCTTCCTGGGTTACTCGGGTATCTACTGCCATGGTATTTTTCTTTTAAGCATTGGCGTATACTCAACTTAACGCCTTTTCTGCACAAATCCTCTTCCGAAGGCCGGGATTCACATAAACTTAACGTCTAATCCTTTTCGGTGGCCAGCACGCCATTGACTTTGTAGCGCATCGCCAAATCCATGATAGCGACGACATGCTCGGTCGGGGTGCCTTCTTCCGGCGAAATGGTGATGCTGGGTTTACTACTCCTGGAAATGCGCCGGATCTCCTTCTCCATGTCTCCAAGCGACCGGCGCCGGTTGTCCAGAAAATAATTGCCCGAACGGCTGATGCGCACATCTTCCACCTGCCCACTGCTGGGCTTACTGCTCCGGGAGCTGCTCGGCAGCTTCAGATTCAGGGCATTAGGCGCCACAAGAGAAGAAGTCAGCATGAAGAAAATCAGTAACAGGAAAATAATATCCGTCAGGGAAGACATACTAAACTCCGCAGAAACTTTACTTCGTTTTTTAATGCCCATGCTTTCGTTTTTTTTTGCTTATGATCGAGGCTCCGTTGCGATAATCGCATTGACCTTCAGCCGGTTGGCGATTTCCATCACCTCTACGACCCGGTCAAAAGGCGTGCCCATTTCCGCAACGATGGTGATGGCCGCATTGTCCCGGTTGTCGGAAGTGCGGACTTCCATGCGCAATGCACGTTCCAGATTGCGGGCAGCCGTCTCATTATTGTTTACAGTGGTGCGCCCGTTCTTTTCCAGCGTCACCACAATAGAAGTGGATGCCACCGTTTTGGAATCCGACTTCGGCAGCTCAAAGGGCTGAATGCGCACAAGTGTGGAGGTGAGCATGAAAAAAATCAGCAGGAGGAAAATAATGTCCGTCAGTGACGACATACTAAACTCCGCGCTCACCTTGCTCCGCTTTTTTAGTCCCATAGGTGCTTTAATTTAGGCGGAAGGCTCCTGCAGCAGGTCCATAAACTCCACTGTGGTGCGCTCCATTTTAAAGACGACTTTCTCTACGCTGGCTACCAAAAGGTTGTAACCGACGAAAGCCAGGATACCAATAAACAGCCCGAAAGCCGTGGTAATCAGGGCCTGATAGATACCGCCCGCCAGTACATCCGGCGTTACGTTCTGCTCGGTTGCCATTTTGTAGAAGGCCAGGATCATACCCGTTACCGTACCGAAGAAGCCGATCATAGGTGCAGCACCGGCAATACTGGCCAGGGTGGAAAGGTTCTTCTCCAGCTTGAAAATCTCAAGGTTACCCACGTTCTCAATAGCGGCGTCGATATCGCGAAGCGGCTTGCCAATGCGCTGCAGCCCTTTTTCCACCATACGGGCCACAGGAGAATCCGTCGTCTGGCACAGTGCCTTCGCACCATTGATATTACCCGACTGTACGTTGGCGCGGATGTTATTCATGAAGTTCTCATCAATTTTGCCGGCCCGCTTGATAGTAAGGTAGCGCTCGACAAAGATGTAGATGGCCATAACCGAAAGTACCAACAGCACAAGTACGATGATAATTCCGAGTGGTCCACCCTGAGTGATAATGTCAAAGAAACTCTGAGTACCAACGCCTTCGCCTTCCCGGTCGAGGCCCTCAGCAGTTTGAAACAACAATAGCGTGTGTTGCAGCATGATGTCTGATATGGTTTTTAGTTTTGATGGGTGCGTCTGTCCCCGGCTAGGAGTACAGCGGACATTTTTTGTAATGTAAAGCTCAACGCTTTCCAAGTACGCCAAATTATCAAAACAAATGGAAATTATTAGAATGTAGGTGCCTCAGATGTGATTATTTTGCCTTTCTAGCGAAAATTCGCTAATATTGGAGCACTAAATCGTATCCGGGTTGTTGTCTCAAAACAATCCCTTCAAAAATATCAAATCAAACCAATCATCACTCAATGAGCAGAAGAATCACTAAAGTAGCCGTACTGGGTTCCGGTGTTATGGGCTCTGGCATTGCCTGCCATTTTGCCAATATCGGCCTGGAGGTATTGATGCTGGATATCGTGCCCCGCGACTTACCGGAAGATCAGCAGAAAGACCCGGCTGCCCGCAACAGTATCGTCAACGCCGCCCTGAAAAGCGCCATTAAGAGCAAACCCGCCGCGCTGTACAGCAAAGATTTCGCCAGCCGGATCACGACCGGTAATTTTGAGGACGATTTCGCTAGGATCAAAGATTGCGACTGGGTCATTGAGGTGGTCGTAGAGCGCCTGGACATTAAGAAAAAGGTGTTCGATCAGGTGGAGCAGCACCGCAAGCCGGGCTCCCTCATCACGTCTAATACCTCAGGCATTCCCATCCACATGATGCTGGAAGGGCGCAGCGACGATTTCAAAAAGCACTTCTGCGGCACCCACTTCTTCAACCCGCCCCGCTACATGCGCCTGCTGGAAATCATCCCCACCCCGGAGACAGACCCCGAAGTGGTGGACTTCTTTATGCACTACGGTGATGTCTATCTGGGCAAGCAGACCGTCCTCTGTAAAGATACGCCTGCCTTCATCGCCAACCGTGTGGGGGTATACGCTATGGCAAAGATTTACCAACTCACCACTGAGCTGGGGCTGCGTATTGAGGAAGTCGATAAACTCACTGGCCCAACCATCGGCCGCCCCAAAACCGGCACCTTCCGCCTGGGCGACCTTGTGGGCCACGATACAGCGGCCAACGTCATCAACGGCCTTAAGCAAAACTGCCCCGATGACGAACAAGCCGCTACTTTCGAAATCCCAAAGTACCTGCAGTTCCTGCTGGACAATAAATTCCTGGGCAACAAAACCGGGCAGGGCTTCTACAAAAGAACCAAGGAAAAGGATGAGAAGGGCCGCCGCGTCATTCTCGCTCTCAATCTGGAAACCCTCGAATACGAGCCCAGTCAGAAGCCGGACCTGCCCAGCCTGAAAATGGCGAAGCAGATTGATGATCAGGACAAGCGCATCGCGGCCATGTTCGATGCGGACGATAAAGGCGGAGAACTGGTACGCAAATCTCTCCTGGGCCTTTTCGCCTACGTTTCCAACCGCATTCCGGAGATTTCAGATAACCTCTACAGCATCGATGATGCCATGAAAGCCGGTTACGCCTGGAACGTCGGCCCCTTCGAATACTGGGACATCATTGGCATCGAGAAAGGTATCCAACTGGCGGAAGAACAGGGCGAAAAAATAGCACCCTGGGTGAAGGACATGGTCGCTGCCGGCCATACGCAGTTCTACAAGCGTGAAGGTGGCGTCAAGAAATACTATGACCTCGAATCCAAGAGCTACAAAGTCGTGCCGGGCGCTGAGGAATTTATCATCCTCGACAACTACCGCGACCGCGCACCGGTGATGAAAAACAACGAAGTCGTCCTGCACGACATCGGCGACGGCGTTCTTTGCCTGGAATTCGTCAGCCCCCACAATTCCATAGGGGAGGGCGTACTCCGCGGCATGAACGAGGCCATCCAAATTGCCGAAGAAGGCGACTGGAAAGGCCTGGTCATTGGCAATAATGCCCAGCATTTCTCCGTAGGCGCCAACCTGATGATGATCGCCATGCTGGCCTATCAGCAGGAGTTCGACGAACTAAACATGGCCGTCAACCTCTTCCAGCAAACGACGATGCGCTGCCGGTACTCCTCCGTACCTGTAGTAGCGGCCACACAGGGCTATGTCTTTGGCGGAGGTTGCGAAACCATCATGCACTGCGATGCCACCCTGGCTGCCGCGGAATCTTACATCGGGCTGGTGGAAGTGGGCGTAGGCCTCATCCCCGGTGGTGGTGGCACTAAGGAATTTGCCCTGCGTGCTTCCGACCGTTTCTTTGAAGGCGATGTGCAAATCCCGACCCTCATCGAGCAGTTCAAGACCATCGCGCTGGCCAATGTGGCGACTTCTGCCCACCAAGCCTACGACTATGGCTACCTGCTGCCGGAGAAAGACCACATCGTACTTAATACCGACCGCAACATCGCTCAGGCAAAAGCCAAGGTGCTGGAAATGGCGGAGGGCTATACCAAGCCTTTACAGCGCGAAGACATCACGGTGCTGGGGCGTACGGGCCTCGCCGCCCTCTACGCTGCTGCTAATGAATTACGCCTTGGGCGCTATGCCTCCGAGCATGACATCAAGATTGCCCACAAGGTAGCCTGGGTGCTTTGCGGTGGCGACCTCACCGGGCAGCAGCAAGTGTCAGAGCAGTACCTCCTCGATATTGAGCGGGAAGCCTTCCTGAGCCTCTGCGGTGAGCAGAAGACCCTGGAGCGTATTCAGCACATGCTGCAGACGAATAAGCCGCTGAGGAACTAGGGGCTTTCAAATCCAGTTTTATCATAAAATCAAGTCTGTTATGGAAATCGAAAGTAGTCAGAAATTCACCTCACTTCAATTGGAGCTATTAAAGCTATACTCCTTTGAGCCATCAGAAGCGGAGTTGAAGGAAGTACGCCATATGCTAGCAAACTTTTTCATGGAACGTTTTCAAAGTAAACTGGATGAGGCTGCAGCAGAACGTGGAATTTCTGATGAAACGCTGGATGAATGGCTGAATGAAGCAGCAGTTGGATAGCTAACTGTTTCTGGCGTACCGATTTCGATATTCTTGATTGCTTAAATTTCCTAAAGTCAAAGTAATCCGGTTAGAGGCTTTTAAAAGCCTGCTCAATCTGGATTCATAAAATAGAAATTATCATGGATGCATATATCGTAAAAGCCTACCGCTCCGCCGTAGGCAAAGCCAAAAAGGGCGGCTTCAAAAACTACCGCTCGGATGATCTGGCGGTGGATATCATTACCCATCTTTTGGAACAAACCCCGGAACTCGACCCCAAGCTGGTCGATGACGTCATCGTTGGCTGCGCAAACCCAGAGGGCGAGCAGGGGCTGCAGATCGGACGGCAGATTTCCATGCGCGCCCTGGGCAAGGAAGTCCCCGGCGTGACTGTTAACCGCTACTGTGCTTCCGGCCTGGAGACCATCTCCATTGCGGTTGCCAAAATCCGCGCAGGCATGGGCGAAATTTACGTTGCCGGCGGTACCGAAAGCATGAGCTCCATCCCGATGACGGGCTACAAGCTCGCACCCAGCTACAAGGTCGCTTCCTCCACGCCTAATTACCTGGCGAGCATGGGCCTGACGGCCGAGGCTGTAGCCAACAAGTACAACATCAGCCGGGACCAATCCGATGAATTTGCCTACCGTTCGCACGTCAAGGCGGCTGAAGCCATCGACGGCGGGAAATTCAATGATGAAATTGTGCCGGTAAAAGTGGAGGATGTATTCGTAAAAGACGGCAAGCGGGTGAGCAGTGAGCACACCGTAGGCATGGATGAAGGGGTACGCCGTTCCACCACGGTCGAAGCGCTTGGCAAGTTACGCCCGGTCTTTGCGCAGGGTGGCGTAGTGACTGCGGGCAACGCTTCCCAAACTTCCGATGGTGCGGCTTTCACCCTGGTGATGAGCGAAGAAATGGTCAAAAAGCTCAACCTCGAGCCGATTGCCCGCCTGGTCTCCTGCTCCGTAGCCGGTGTGGATCCGTTGTACATGGGCATTGGCCCCTGCGCTGCTATCCCCAAAGCGCTGAAATACGCCGGGCTAAAGCTCAACGACATCGACCTGATCGAGCTCAACGAGGCCTTCGCCGCTCAGGCATTGGCGGTCATTCAGGAAGCCGGGCTCAATCCCGATATCGTGAATGTGAACGGAGGAGCTATTGCACTCGGCCACCCGCTGGGTTGTACCGGTGCCAAGCTTTCCACCCAGCTCTTCAACGAGATGCGCCGCCGTGGTAACAAATACGGTATGGTGACTGCCTGTGTAGGTGGCGGGCAGGGTATTGCCGGCATCTACGAGCTACTTAACTAAGAGGATCACAACTCAATTGGAATAGCAAAGCCCTCGTTTTACTTGCTGTAGAGCGGGGGCTTCCTATACCCGGGAAGAATCGCCCGATTTCTTCCGCTCCAGTTTGATTTGCCCCAGCTTCCGTTCTACCGAAAACGGGGTAGGCGTAATCTCCTGCCAGAAACCATTAAGGGAAGACTCCCAGATACTCCGCTTGAATTCAAACTGGTATTTGCGGACATATTTTCCGCCTTCCAGGGTTTCCGGTGTAATGTTATCAATGCCATACTCTCCATCGGTTACCTCCCGCATGTAGATGGATCGATCCTGATACATCTTGCCCACCAGCTCCTGTGTGATCACGCTATCCTTAGAAATATGGATATAAGACATGCCTTTGATGTAGCCTTTTTCAAGGGTCAGGTAGAGTTCGACCGGCAGCGTTTCCCCGGTGCTTTTATCAATAATGGAACCTGTCCAGAGCCCTTCCAGTCCATTTTGGGCAGAGAGCGCACCCGCTGTGAGCAGCAGGCAAATTAAGATGTTGAATTTCATAGCTTGGTGTTCAAATCAATCAATTGGATAAATATCGGTATAAATGTGCGGAGGTGCAAATGGCACGGTGAAGCCCTCTACAGGCTATCAAAAGCAATGTATAGCTCATTCAGGGCTGCTAACCTGCTGCTTTTCCGGGCGAATCGCCGCCGCATTCCGCGCAATGAAATACTGCCCCAGGAGGTACGTACTCATGATCAGCACCCGTGCATAGGGCACCGGCTGCCCAAATTTATTAGCCGCAATCAGGCTGTCGGAAAGTACAAAGAGCAATACCCCCGCCATTAGCCCCAGAAAATGCTCCCTGCTCAGCAGCCCCCGCAGGTTGAAGGCGCCCATTGCCATGGTCACGATCGCGGCAGCATAGACCGCAACCGGCACTTTCATACCCCCTGGTATGCCCGGCCATAGCATCCCCAATATTCCCACCAGGTAGAGCAGGAAAGGCAGGGCAAGCCAGGGCTTCTGCCGGATGTCCCCGGATTTCGCACCCGGGTAAGTCCAAAAAGCAACAGCGTAACCTACCTGTGCGACCAAAAAACTGCCCAGCCCAAACAGGAAAAACTGCTCAGCCCGGGGCCCGTACTCCACAAACATCAGCAGGGTATCCCCACCTATGGAAAAGATCAGCCCGGCCATTACCAACCTGCTGAAGCGGCTGCCCATTGGCCGGCATTCCAGGTAAAACCAAACCGATAAAGTCGTCAGCAACAGCGGTTTTACGGCAATAATAACCGGTTCGGTAAGCGTATGCTCCCCGTAAATTTCTAACAGGGCAAGGGCCCAGTAAAGCGGGATCAGATAGCGAGACATCATCGGCAAATTGAATTTGAAGGCAATTAAATGTAATTTTGGGGCTTTCAGCTGTTGGGCGACGAAGAAGTGCTGCAACATCGCAACGAAGTACCAACGCTTCAAATATTGGAGAAAATTACCAAAAACTGAACTATGAAACTCAAGAGCTCCATCCTCCTCCTTTTCTTTGGCCTCCTTTCTATTGGCACCACGGCACAAATCACCCTCACTGATGATGATGTCCCCGCTTTTGGTGAGGTCTACGCTAATGCTGTGGATACGTTCCTAACCAGTGTCGATATAGGTCCGGCCAGCGCAGATGCTCAAACCTGGTCTTTCCTCGATTTTGATGCCGACGAAGTATTTACCAATACAGTCGTCATGCCTTCCGAAACACCGGCTGCTGATCTTTTCCCCACAGCCACTTTCGCCTTTGAAGGCAGCAATGATCTGTACAGCTTTGCTGAAGTTACCCCTGATGCCTTATTTGCCGCAGGAGGGTCAGCACCCGGACCGGACGGTACGATTTATACCGTAGCCTTCGAAAATCAACAGCAATTGCTTCCCCTGCCCACTACTTACGGAGCGGTATTTGAAGATGAATTCAGCTATCGGCTGGAAATTGATGGAGGAACTTCTGGCGCTGACTCCGTCCGCCTGATTGGCGGGGGCACCGTGGATGCCGAGGTAGATGCCTTTGGTGAAATTACGGTTCCTGCGGGTACCTTTGAGGTGCTGAGGCAACGCAGTGTCATTACTACAGCCGACTCTATTTACGTGAAAATCTTCGGCAGTTTCATCCTGATCGATGTAATTGAAAACACGACTGTCTCTTACGAATGGTGGGGCGCAGATGGGGTAGGCACGGTATGCAGCGTCGACTTTGATGTGGATGGCAACCCCATCTCTGCCACTTATCTTGCCGCTATTAATCCAAGTGACCAACCCCCGGTTGCCGATTTCTCTTTGGAGCTCCTCAGCGCCGGGCAGGTACAGTTTACCGATGCATCCACCAATATGCCCCTCAGCTGGTCCTGGGACTTTGGCGATGGCAACACGGGGACCGGGCAAAACCCCCTTCATACTTACAGTGCGCCCGGGACTTACACGGTTTGTCTCACAGCGACTAATCTGGCAGGCAACGATACCCATTGCCAGGAGGCGACGATTGTCTTGCCACCGGCCGCCAGCTTTACCCTCGAAGACCAGGGAACGGGCACGATTGCCTTTACCGACGCTTCCTCCAACGATCCTACCGCTTGGTCCTGGGACTTTGGAGATGGCAACAGCAGCACTGCACAAAACCCAACCCACACCTACACTGAGAATGGCACCTACACCATCTGCCTGACTGCGACCAACAACGCGGGTAGCGATGTAAGCTGTGCCGAGCTCTCCGTAGTAGTCGTCAATGCCAATGAGCTTTCAACCGTAGCTTTCGCCAATGCCTTTCCCTCCCCCGCCGAGGACTGGCTTCGGATTGACTTTGGCGCATGGCAGGGGCAGCCTGCTATCCTGACTGCCTTCGGGGTAAACGGGCAGCAGATTTTCAGCCGTAACCTGAAACAAACGCCTGCTTCGTTCGAGGTGGATGTGACCGAGTGGGCTGCGGGTACGTATTACCTCCGCATACAGGGTGGGGGACAGGTGCAGACGTTGCCGGTGACGGTGCGGTAGGGCATTGGTGCTGCGAAGTGGTGGAGATGGGCGACCACGCTTGCCATTCTCCCCGTCCTAACAGACACTAGCGCACTCCCCTCCCCACTGCCCCCTTCCCAAACCGCTGCCGTATTCTATCCATCGCCGCCTGCAGGCGCTGCTCCTCCGCTGAGGCGTCAAAAAGGCTCAGCTGTGGATGGCCGGGCACGAGTTTGCTGAAGCGCACGCCCAAAAGGCGCACCAGTTGGCGACGCTCATACAATTGTTCCAGCAACTCCTGCGCATGATGCAGCAGCGTACTGTCGGAAGCTGTATAAGGCAACCGGTGCTGCCGGGTGAAGGTATTGAAATCGGTATACCGCAGCTTCACGGTAATGCAGGCGGTCAGCCGCCCGGACTGCCGGAGCTCGAAAGCGAGCTGAGCTACCATCTGATTGAGGGTGGTGCGGAGGAATTCAACATTCGTCGTATCGGTCTGAAAGGTACGCTCCGTGGAGATGGACTGCCGTTCGGTATAGGGCACGACGGGCCGGTGGTCAATACCGTGCGCCTTTTCCCACAATTGCTTGCCGGGCTTGCCAAATTCGCGCTGCAACAACAACGGCGGAACCTGACTAAGCGCCTGTACCGTGCGTATGCCCATTTGGCTTAGCCGGTGGCAGGTCACCTGCCCCACCGCCGGCAACCGCCGCACCGGCAGTGGGGCCAGAAACTGTTTTTCCCGGCCCGATTCTACCAGTTGTGCGCCATTGGGCTTGCTTTCCCCTGCACCGACCTTCGAAACCAGCTTGTTGACTGATAGGCCAATGGACAAAGGCAGGCCGCTTTCGCAGATCACCTTTTGCCGCAGCTCCTGCGACCATTTCCAGCAGCCAAAGTAACGGTCCATACCGCTAATATCCAGGTAGAACTCATCAATGGAAGCCTTCTCCAGCACGGGCGCATCCTCTGCCAGTATCTCTGTGACCAGTCTGGAATGCTTCAGGTAGTTTTCCATATCGCCCCGCAGCACGGTGGCGTCCGGGCAGCGCAGCAGCGCATGGCGTATAGGCATGCCGGAGCGGATGCCAAAGCGCCGCGCTTCATAACTACAGCTTGCGACCACGCCCCGGCCGCTGCTGCCGCCAATAATCAGTGGTTTACCCTGCAGTTCGCTGTTGTGCAGCTGCTCTACGGACACAAAAAAGGCATCGAGGTCCAGATGCAGGATGGCTCGTTCAAACATGCTGTTTGGTTTTCAGGCTACGCTGGGGGCGCTTGCCAGCCTTATAGCTGACAAGCATAGTCAACATAGCGTTTCATAGTATGCTGGAGGGTGCCTCAAAAGTAAATTATTTTGTTTTAAGAAACAAATAATTTTGCAAACAGGCTAACGACTCTCAATGCAATACGAAAGGCTAAAAATCGAAGACAACCCCAACTGTTGGAAGGGCTTCCCCATTGTTAATCGGAACAGCAACAAGTGTCCTGGGCATAATGATGTCCCCATTATCATTGCGGTCCAGGCCAAAAGTAGGGGGCTCGGGTATCTCCTGGGCAAAAGCATTTTGGATTTCCAGAAAGATATTAAGGGAAGCTTTCTTGAAATTCCATTTTTTGTCGATGCGGATATCGGCTTGATTAAAGGTATTCAGCTCCACGGTGCCCAGTCGGTTGTAATCCAGAATAAGAGCAGGATAGGAAGCAAGTGTCTGCTCCTGATCGACTGGGGCATAGGGAGTAGCCCCTACGAATCGGTATCTCAGGCTTATTTCCCAGTTCTTGCCCAGTTGATACCCTCCGGTGAACGTCAGCAGATGGCGGCTATCCCAGGCTGAGGGGCGGTAGTCATCTTGAAAACCTGTGAATTCGCTTTTGAAAAGGGTATAAGCCAGGATACCGTAGAAGTTACCAGTGAACTGTTGCTGTAGAAGCAGCTCCAGCCCGTAAGTCCGCCCTTCACCAATTGATTCAATAGCTTCATTGCCCAGTACTTCAAATCCCGCCCCTTTATTTGCCAATGAGGTGCTGTCAACGATAGAGACCGGATAGTCATCATATATTTTCCAGAAGCCTTCCAGGGAAATCGTGGTTGATGGTCGGGGTTTATACTTGATACCGGCTACGAAATGAGTGCTGCGGATGTACTGGGCGTCCTGATTGACAAAGACCCCCTCGTTGCTTTGAAAGCCAAGAATAGTAAAGGGAGGGATCTTGTAATAAATACCTACTGATCCATTTAACCTCCATCGCTTTGCCTGATCCAGGGCATAGGACATTCCAATGCGTGGAGAGAGCGTTTCTAATAACTGATTCTTTTGGTTGGTGAAGGTATTGGCATCTGCTCGAATACCAAAGGAAAGGTCCAGGCGGTTGTTCAAGAGTGTACGAGCCGCCTGTACAAAAAGGCCATAGCGATAAAAATCAATCTCTGTATCGAAATTTACTGGGTTAATAAAATTTAAAGTCGCATTGGTGTAGTTAGCCCGTTGGATGCTGAATCCACTACTGAGTATCCACTCCTCCAGGTAGTTGGTCACTTGATTCCGCCATTTGATTTCGGACTCCCGGCTGTCGTTTTGAAAGAGCACTCCGGTTTCCGCTACGTTGTCCTGAAACCGAGTGAACTCATTATTCAAAACATTAGTGCTGAGGGTTGAACGGAAGTTGCCATTGCCAGACTTGAAGCGTCGTTTGTAGGACAAACCTACTGTAGTTGTCCATTGCCGGATGACCGGCACCTGTTCCTGAGCGGCCTGTTGCTCGGGGGCAAATTCCTCAATGGCATTAACGGCAAGGTCATCAATAGATCCTACCCCAATCAAGCTGATTTCATTGTACTCATCAAACTCATGGTTAATTTTATACTGGTAATCCCAGTAATCCGGAAGTATGGGCAAGCCAATCAAATCAAATAACAATTGCAGGTAGGAGCGCCGGCCGGAGATGAGGTAGGTGGTATTAGAAGCTTCATTGTCACCTTTGAAAAGCGGGCCTTCCAGCGTCAGAGCTGTTTCAGAGGAACTGACCCGGACGTTGCCTTTGAATTCCCGGGCACTGCCTGTTCGTTGGTTGAATTGCAATACGCCGGAAAGAGGGTTGTCATAGCGGGCATTAAAGGCAGAAGTAGAAAGATCTACGTCTTCAATAAAAGAAACATTCAAAAGACCAATGGGGCCACCGGCGCTGCCTTGTGTGGCAAAGTGATTGATGTTGGGGATTTCTACGCCATCTAGGTAGTATACGTTTTCGTTAGGTGCGCCCCCTCGAATGATCACGTCATTCCTGAACCCCCCGATAGAACCGGAAACGCCTGGCAGTGATTGGACGACTTTGGCAATATCGTTATTTCCGCCCGGATAGGTTGAAATTTCAACTGCTGATAGGGTTTGCGATGATAGAGGACTTACAATATCATCCAGTGAACTGGCCTGTACAACCACTTCATCCAAGGTTTTGGTTGCCTCAGTAAGTTCAAAGTTGACAGGAGGGGTACCTGCAGACCGGACGATTATATTGTACAAAGTGGCAGACTGATAGCCTAAGTAACTTGCCGTAACGTTGTAGGCCTTGGGTTCGATGCCTTCTAACTCAAAGTAACCATCTATGTCTGTGGTTGTGCCTGTTGCTGCATCCTCTAATTGTACAGTAGCGCCAATAAGGGGCTCTCCGGACTTAGCATCTTTGACATAACCGGAAAGGTTGCCATTACTCTGAGCACTGGCTGACAGTGAGGTGGCAAAAAGGCAGAAAAGGAGGAAAATAGATTGTAGTGTGGAGTTAAGAGTATTCATTCTTTTATAAGTTTTGTTGGTACAAAACTGCAGCGAATGAACATGCATGTGTTAATAGAAAACATGCGGTTATCCGGACAAATCTTGCGAAATACGATTCCTGTACTGGGAAGGCGTACATTGGGTAATTTGCTTGAACAGCCGACTGAAATAAGAGGGGTCAGAAAAATTGAGATCAAAAGCGATCTGCGCAATGTCTTTGCTCTGGTCTTTCAGTAGAATTTTACTATGGTTGATGATTTGCTCATGGATATGCTGCTTGGGGGGCTTACTTGTGACGCGCTTGACGCATCGGTTTAGGTAATTTTCGCTAACAGTGAGGGTCTCAGCATAGAACCTGACATCCTTATTGGACATGAAATTTGCATAAAGTAGTTCCTTGAACTGCATCGTTATTTCAGATGGCCTGTCCGGCTTATTCCAATTGGCAGGCCAGTTCTCTGCCAGCTTTAGTACAATTACTCTGATTAGAGCAGTGTAAGTTTCTTGTGCTAGTATGGTATTGTTACCATGGGGACTCAAGAGTTTGCAGCATTCGCATATCCAATTCATATCATTCTTTGATATCGAGTGCTTTGGATTAAATGTAAACCGGTTAAGAAGGGAACGGTCCGAAAAAATATGAGGAATGCTGGAATTATCAATATAAATAAAGTAACCATCAGTTGTGGGGTCAATAGATTTGATCCCATTGAGATGCCCCTCCCGAATGAATAAGGCATCATTTGCATTTAAGGTCAAAACTTTGTTGTCAACTTGTTGCTGACCACCCCCATTAGAAAACAGCAATAAGAAATTGTAGGATGCACGAAAAAGCGGGATAGGAGGCTTAATAAAGGTGGATGCAATAGAAAGGGGATAAATCTGCAAGGCCTTAGACTGATAAAAAAAAGGGCTCTCCTGACCACTCATATGTTGAGTGACAAACTGATCAAAATTGAATACATCAAAGGTCATTTTTTCCTGTTTTACTGATGCCATGAATTAGATATTGTCGCCACGGCTTTGAATGAGCATCCTAAACTTAAAATAGAATTGGGCTGTATGACGAGGACTTCGCTTTTGGAAGCGGTTTGCTCCTCGTCATGTGATCACCCGAGCAGATTGTAAGTTACCGGCTGTAATACATCACAACCGAGGCTTTCTCAATCGTATTTTGCCAGAGGTAAAATCCAACAATAGCCGGGTTGGTATTGGCATCCAGCCCCAGCTTGTCGGTTTTCAGGGCGTGCACGGTGATGATGTACTGATGGATGCCGTGCCCTTCGGGTGGGCAGGGGCCGCCATAGCCAGGCGCACCGTAGCTTGTCACACTCTGAATACTGCCTTTGGGCATCTTACCACCTTTACTGCCGGCACCTGCAGCCAGCTCAGTGACATCAGCTGGGAGGTCAAAAGCGACCCAGTGCCAGAAACCACTGCCCGTGGGCGCATCCGGATCATACATCGTAATGGCGTAGCTCTTGGTGCCTGCGGGCGCATTTTCCCAGGACAACTGTGGCGATACATTCTCGCCATCACAGCCGAAAGTGTTGGCTTCCTGTATCTTGGTCGCCTGCCCGCCTACATCCCCGCTCATCAGGGTGAAGGTTTGAGCCGATACGAAAGTACTCAGGCTAAGCAGCAGTAAGAGTAAAAAGTTAGATTTAAGCATAATTTGGATTTAAAATGAAAGCAGTTACGGTGTTGTAACGTTGATTAGTACGAAAAGATGACAGACAGGCCGGAATAATGAAAAGCAGTCAGCGGGGCACACCAATAATTCCTGTATTTTAGCCCATCAAAACACCACTGCATGGCTTTTTTAGACACCATTGACCTCATCGTTTTTGACCTGGATGGTACCCTGGTAGATTCCCGCTTCGATTTGGCAGATGCCGTGAACCATGCTATGCAGCAGTTGGGGTGCCCAACTCTGTCCTATGAAGACTTGCCGCCTTTATTGGGCAGCGGCTTGTCCTATTTGCTGAAAGCAGCGGCAGGCACCGATGATCCCGGTACCCTTCGCACCGCAAAAGTGCACTTCGACGCGTACTACGCCGAGCATTTCGTGACCAAGACCCAGCCCTACCCCGGTGTCATGGATACCCTGCGGGCCCTGAAGCCCAAAAAGACCGCCATTTACAGCAACAAGCTGCAACACTTCACCGGGCGAATCGCGGAAGCCCTGGACATGGCCCCGCTCATGGACATCGTGCAGGGCGCTAACCCGGATGCCTATCCGCTCAAACCTCATCCGGCAGGTCTCCACCGCATCCTGGAAAAGCTTGGGGTGCCTGCCGGCCGGGCACTGATGGTCGGCGACTCCACCCACGACATAGAAGCTGCCAAGGCTGCCGGTATGCCTACCTGCGCCGTCACCTACGGCTACCGTTCCCGAAAAAAGCTGGAAACGGAAGCCCCGGATCATTTTATAGACCGATTTCCGGAATTACTGGCGCTGTAGTGATATTCCGCACAGTAGCGTTCACCTGACTTCCCTATCTTTATCCTCAATAAAAGCATAACCTATGTCTGAACAAATGATACCACGTGCCGACCGGAACCTGGCTATGGAGCTGGTCCGTGCCACTGAAGCTGCTGCTATTGCTGCTGCCCGATACATGGGCATGGGCAAGAAAGAGGCGGGCGATCAGGCGGCAGTAGATGCTATGCGCACTTTCCTGAAAACCGTAGAGATGAGGGGGACGGTCATCATAGGTGAAGGCGAAAAGGATCAAGCCCCTATGTTGTTTAATGGAGAGCAAGTGGGGAATGGCGAAGGGCCGGAAGTTGATGTCGCCGTTGATCCGGTGGAAGGCACTACGTTGCTGGCAGAAGGGCGGCCAAATTCCATTACCTCCATAGCTGTAGCGGATAAAGGCAGCATGTGGGACCCGGGCAATAGTTTTTATATGAACAAAATTGTGGTGGAGGCAGAAGCCAAAAACGCCATCGACATCACCAAATCGCCCTCTTCGAACCTCTACAATATAGCTGAAGCTCTGGGCCGTAATGTGGAAGACCTTACCGTTTTCGTGCTCGACAAACCCCGGCACATGTCCCTCATTGAGGAAATCCGGCAGACCGGCGCGCGCATTACGCTTCATGCAGAGGGCGATGTCATCGGTGCGCTGATGGCAGCAGTGCCTGGCACTGGTGTCGATGTACTCATGGGCGTGGGAGGCACTCCCGAAGGGGTGATCGCCGCTGCAGCTGTAAAAGCGCTGGGTGGTGGAATGCAGTGCATGCGGGCCCCACAGCGGGTGGAGGAGAAGCGGCAGCTTAAGCAGGATGGGGTGCAATTAAAGGAAGTCCTTACGCTCGATACCCTCATCCGGTCCAATAATACCTTCTTTGCAGCCACGGGCATTACGCCATCCTCTTTTCTGGATGGCGTGCACTTCGACCGGCGCGGCGGTGTCACTACCGAGAGTATTGTCCTGCGCTCTCTTACCGGCTCCATACGCTACATCAAAGGGGTGCACCGCCTTAACCGTACCCACGATATAGGGGGCAACATAGGGACCACTCCCGCCCATGTCGCTATGGAAATTATTGCACCAGATTAACGGTGCTAATCTTTAATTTCCTGGCAAAGTTCCAGCAGGACGCCATTTGCGCTTTTGGGGTGGACAAAGCAGACGAGCTTGTTGTCCGCGCCACGCTTTGGCTCCTCGTTGAGCAGGCGAAATCCTTCTGCTTTCAGTCGTTCCATTTCGGCGTAGATATCCTCTACTTCAAAAGCAACGTGATGAATCCCTTCGCCCCGCTTTTCCACGTACCTGGCAATGGCACTCTCCGGAGCTGTGGCTTCCAGTAGCTCTATCTTGGACTCTCCAATTTTGAAAAAGGCCGTTTTGACATGCTCGGATTCGACTTCTTCTACTTTGTATAGTGGGCGGCCCAGGATTTTCTCAAAGAGCTCATTGCTCTCTTCCAGGTTTTTAACCGCAATTCCGAGGTGCTCGAGGCGGATCATATCTTTTGTTTTTTGTTTGCAGGTTGCAATATACTTTGCCGGGCTAAGAATACAAATAATCAGCGTAGGCTTTGCGTATCAATGTACCGGATGCCCATAAGGGCAAACAACAGGTAAAGTGTCAGGCCAAATTGCGTCTCCAGTGTATGCTCCACCATAAAGGAGGACAGTATAACGAGATGGAAGGCCACCCAGAAAGTGTCCCGGTAACCACGCTGGTACAGCAACGGATAAATGGTAGCCAGCAAGAAATAAACCAGGCCAAAAATCCCGGTTGCGCCAAGTACAAAAATATATTGATTATGAGGCAATAACTGCCGACCGGCAAGCCCGGGGGCGTTCTTTTCATAGTACGCTTCTGCCTCACCCCGGATATCGCCGAGCCCTACTCCAATCCATGGATGCGCCCTGGCCATGGACAGCCCGGCGTTTATGGAGCCCAGGCGCTGTGAGTCAGACAATTCCTTGACCTCTCCGCCGTGAATCAGCAGATGAATGGTGTAACGGGTATAATTCACCTTGTTTTGCAGCGTCGGGACAGATTGAAAAGCGGCGTAAGCTAATCCTGCTGCTGCCACTATTACACCTGCTCCGAGCCAAAATTGCCTCCGTATTACGATAAGCCTGAAGAGGGCTAACCCGGCCAGCAGGTAGAGTGCCAGCAGCCCGCTTCGTACAGCCAGCAGGTGCAAAAAGGCAATCATAAACAGACTGCCGCCAAGCAATAAATAACGTTCGGCCGGATGCCACCACCAAAAACGACGGGCAGATAAGTAAAAACCCCCTGCTACGGCAAGTACCACCGTGAGGCTAAACCGGATATGCCGCATAGGCGTTGGCATTACTTGTCCTTTCTTGTACAAAGCCGTAATCGCGGCATAGTCGGTCAGGTAATTATACACGACTGCCAAACAGGCCGCCAGGGTGAGCAGGAAAAACAGGTACAGTAAGCTATAATAAGACCTGCGCCCCAGCCGTGGAATGGACAAAATAGCAAAGGGCAGCAACAGCAAGGGCAGGGAAGTGCGTAGCCTGCGGAAAAAGTAAGCCGTGTTTTCAGAATAAAGCCCGGACAGCGCATACACCAGGAAAATGCCGGTAATGCCCAGGAGTGCCGGGTGCCGGATGAACTGCTTCCACAATTGCGGAAGCTGCCGGTTGAGCACTACATTACAAACCAGCGCAATAAAAGCAATGCTGATCAGCGCTTCAGCGGAAGTCATCATGCCCACCATCATCGCTACCAGGCAAGCCATCCCCAGCCACTGATGGTGGACCGGCTGCGGGAACGGGCCTTGCTTTAGTGCCTTGAAATCAATGGGCATGAACCTGTATTTGTCTTCATAGACAGCCCTGGGCTTTCCAGTGGTTGGGTGGCGGCTTACTGCTGCAGGCCTCCGTAGGCAATAAAGTACGGATTGAGCAGGTTCTTTTTGTTGTAGCGCAGGGGCTGCTTCGTTTCTTCATCGATGACCGAACCACCAGCTTGCTCCAGCACGGCCTGTGCCGCAGCGGTGTCCCACTCCATCGTTGGCCCCAGGCGCGGATAGACGTGCGCTTCTCCTTTGGCAATGATCAGGAACTTCAGGGAACTGCCAGTAGGTACCAGGGACGGGTTCTTCAGGTTATCCACAAAAGCCTGAGTGTCTTCATTGAGATGGGAGCGGGAACAAACCACATTCAAACCCTCATCAGTCAGCTTAAAGGCTGGCACTTCGAGTTTTGTGGTTTCCCCATTGGCTTCCAGATAGGCACCAACACCCTCCGCACCCCAATAGGCTTCGTCAAAACAAGGCACATAAACCACGCCCATCACCGGCTTGCCCGCATGAATGAGTGCAATGTTGACGGTAAACTCCCCATTGCGCTTGATAAACTCCTTGGTCCCGTCCAAAGGATCAACCAGCCAGTGGTAATCATAATTTTTACGGGTCTCATAGGGTACCGCCTTGTTTTCTTCTGAAATAATGGGGTACTGCACAGACAGCTTTTCCAACGCCCGGCAGATGACTTCATTGGCCGCCTGATCTGCCAGTGTCAAAGGGGATTCGTCCGCTTTCAGCTCTACGCCAAGGTCTTTTTTACTGTAAATGGCCATGATGGCTGCCCCGGCATGACGGGCAATTTGTACAACTTCCTGTGCAAGTTCTTTTTTATCCATTGTTATTTTCGCTTACCTTTGGAGGACAAGGATAACACTAAGCCAACCCTGCCTGATGATTCCTGAACGGGGCACTGCCCATCCTTCAGGGCACAAAGGTAGGTCGAAAACCGGCAGACACCAAAGGGCTTCCATTCTTTGTCATTGAATTATCCACCTGTTAAACCACTTGCCCCATGCACAAAATCTTAGTGACCGGCGGTTGCGGCTACATCGGCAGCCATACCATTGTTGACCTTATTGATAATGGGTTTGATGTCATTTCGGCAGACAACCTCAGCAACTCCAGTGAAGAAGTCCTTGACGGAATCGAAGCCATCACCGGGCGCCGCGTAAAAAACTACGCTATTGATCTCTGTGACCTTGAAGCTACAGAAGCGATGTTCAGGGAGCACAGCGATTTGGTGGGCGTCATCCACTTCGCTGCCCTGAAGCACGTAGGGGAGTCGGTGGAACAACCCATCCGCTACTTCCGCAACAACCTCAACAGCCTTATCAACGTCCTCGACTGTATGGTACGTTACGAGGTGCCCAACATCATCTTCTCTTCTTCCTGCTCGGTCTACGGCAATGCCTCCGAGCTGCCAGTAACCGAAAACACGCCTTTAGAAGAAGCCGAATCTCCCTACGCCCGTACCAAGCAAATGGGGGAGCACATCATTCAGGACTTCTCCCGCCGCCATCCTAACCACAACAACATCCTGCTGCGCTACTTCAATCCGGCGGGTGCGCACGAAAGCGCTAAAATCGGAGAATCCCCCACCACACCTGCTTCCAACCTTGTCCCCGTTATTACCGAAGCGGCTATCGGCAAGCGTAAGGAACTGGTGGTCTTCGGCGACGATTACGATACCCGGGACGGCAGCTGCATTCGCGACTACATCCATGTAATGGATCTGGCAAATGCCCACACCAAAGCCTTGCAGTATGTGATCGCCGGCAAACAGGAAGGCCCGGTGGAAATTTTCAACCTCGGCATCGGTGAGGGCGTGACGGTGCTGGAAGCATTGAATTCTTTCATGGCGGTAACGGGCGAAGACTTGCCCTACCGTGTAGGCCCCCGCCGCCCGGGCGATGTGGTCGCCATTTATGCCAATTACAAAAAAGCTGCCGACCAATTGGGCTGGCAGCCGGAGCGGGACGTCAACGACATCATGCGTACCGCCTGGGCCTGGGAAAAAGTCCGTAGCAACGCGGTCAAAGAAGCCTAAAGTATGATGACAGCCAGGTTTTTCTTCGCTGTATCCGCCTGCTTATTCCTCCTGCCACTGAGCAGCTGGGGGCAGGCGGATGCCGCTTACGCCAAAAGCATCCGGAAACACCGGAAGCACTATAAAAAAGAGTTCCTGGAAGATCAACGCGCCCCCCTAGATCGGAAGGGCGTGAAAAAACTACGCTTTTACCCACCGGATGCCGCTTTTCAGGTCACCGCAGTATTTGAGCGGGCGACCGGTGAGGAACCTTTTGAAATGCCGACCTACAGCGGTGCCACCCAACCCTATGTAAAGTACGGAACGGCGACCTTCCGGCTCAAAGATACCACTTTGCAATTGGCGGTTTACCAAAGCCTTCGCCTCATCCGTATGCCGCAGTACCGCGATCATTTGTTCCTTCCTTTTAAGGATGCCACAAATGGGGAGCAGACCTATGGGGGCGGCCGTTACATGGACATCAGTACGGCTGATATCGAGGAGGGCAGGCTCACCATCGACTTCAATAAGGCTTACAATCCCTGGTGCGCCTACAGCGATGGGTACAGCTGCCCGATTCCACCGCTGGAAAATCACCTGCCCGTTTTTATTAGGGCCGGAGAGCTGGCATATCAAAAGCGGTAACCCGCCATAAGGCTAAGGCTGCTAACGTAGAAAAAGGGCGCATTGGGCGAGAATAAGCCAATATCGTCCAATTCATAGCACAGGCTTACTTCCACCTTTTCACCGCTTACGCTAAATCCTCCGAAGAGCCCAATCTGTGTGGGCTGAAGTACACGTTCTGTGAGGTTGAGCCGAACCGGGGTGCCGATTTGCCGGGAAATGCTGAACCCGGCGAAGATACTTCCGAATACCGTGGCAATGCCACTGTTGCGCACACCTAAATTCAGTTGCAGGTAGTCCACATCCGCTTCAAAGTTATCGAAGTCGTCTGTAGTCCGGAACGGAGCATAAAGCGCTTCGATCAGGAAGCCCGACCGCCCGTCTCCGCGGAAGGGGAGGATGAGCAGGCTGCCCCCAATTCTGGGCGTGAAGCCTCCGGTGCCCACGTCCCGGAAAATGCGGTCGCGGGTACTGAGGCGGGTGAAGGCGCTACCCAGAAGCACTCCCGGGCGGAGGGTCATTTTTTTATATTCCAGTTCATAATCGAGCCGTTTACGACCCCCGCACTCGTTGTACTGAACGAATAAGCGCTTTATGGTCTCATCAGCAAAATTGATATTGTCAATTTTCGTCCGGGCCGGCCGGCAGTCTGACATCGCCGTTTGGAGCTGCTCTTTCCACCGGTCGTGCTTCATCCGGATACGGCGCCCGCTCCCGACCCGGTTGTAACTGTGCTCCACAAGTTGGGTAAAGACCTCATCCTTCTCCAAAAAATAGTACGGCCGGCCACCCGGTGTTTCATGGTAATAAAAGCCAAGCGTGCCTTCCACCACCGCTTGCAGGAGCAGAGTGTCCTGCACATACAGCAAGGTGTCGCCCACCGGCATGGTATCGGGGAGGTAAAGTCTTTGAACGGACCGGCTCAGGTAGCGGCGTTCCAGCTTATCTTCCGTGAGGATGATCTTATTGATTTCAGCCGTGTTGAGAAACTGAGGTTCGGGGTCGGAGCTGCTGCGGTAGAGCAGGCGTTCGGTGCCTTTCTCCCAGTCCGGCTTTTCGATTTCGCCGGTAAGGCGGTCTCCGTTTTTGAGCCATACCTTAGCAGGGTAATAAGTCGTTAACTGAGCGGATAGCGTGCCTGACAGCACGGCCAACAGCGCGAAAAGGAGTAGTGGTCTGGCCATGTTTCTTTTTAGGTAAATGTAAGACTATGTTTGGAGCTTACTCCTATTGCAAACCAAGGACTTATGAATCCCGGTCAAACCGGGACGTCATCTTTTTTAGCTTATTTGACCCGCCAAACGCGTTAAAAAAGATTTAGCCAGAACCACAATTCCTTGATTTTCATGACGAACCCGCTCCAAACATAGTCTAAGTTATTTCCGCTTTTTCTTTTTGGGTTCATTGGTTTGCAACGCATCTGGTGTCCAACTGCTATCCGCAGCGTCAGCAGCGGTGTGGTAATACTCCACTGCATCATGGATTTGGATGAACTGATTGCGCTCGCCAATCACCTGCATGAGCCCGTGGCGGGAGAGGGCATCCCTTGCCGGGCCCACTGCGCCTGAGATGAAAAAGCGAATGTTCCGGCCTTGCAGGATCTCAATGACTTCACCTAGCGACTCTGCTCCTGTGGTATCGATATCATGAATGCTCGAAGCATCAAGTATGAAAAGTTGAAGCGCTCTCCCTTCCCGGGCGACGAGCCGCTCGATCTCATCCCTGAAATAATCGGCATTGCCAAAGTACAGCTGCGCATCAAACCGCACAATGAGTACCTCTTCATGCTGTTGCGCACTGGAAAACCGGCTGATGCTGCGGTAACGTCGGGAATTGGGTAACTGCCCGAGCACCGCGATGTGGGGCCGGGAATTGCGGTAAACCATAATGGCCAGGGAAAGCAGTACGCCCATCAGCACCCCATTCTGAATACCCAGTAGCAGGGTAGCCACAAAAGTAGTCAGCATGGTCCAGAAATCCCTCCGGTCAGCCGACCAAAGGTGACGGGCTTCCTTATAGTCTACCAGATTGATCACCGCAGAAATGATAATCGCTGCCAATACGGCTTTGGGCAAATAATAAAACCACTCGGTAAAAAACAGCAGCGTCAGTACGATAATTAAGGCACTGATCAGGGACGAAATCCCCGTTTTGGCACCGGAGTCCACATGGATAGCTGAGCGGGAAAAACTCCCTGAGGTTGGAAAAGCCTGGAAAAAAGCACCTCCAATCTTCGTAATGCCCAGTGCAATCAGCTCCTGATTGGGATCAATGTGTGGGCTGCTCTGCTGCCTGCCCATGGTTTTGGCAATAGCTACCGATTCGATAAAACTGATGATGCAAATGGTCACCGCAATAGGCCAGATGCTCAGGATGCGGTCTGCTGATAAATCCGGCCAGGCAAAAGGAGGCAGCCCCTCCGGCACTTTACCAATAACCGCAATACCCTGCTGATCGAGGTCAAATCCAACCACCGCCAGGGTGCCAAAAAGCACAACAATCAGGGCGGTGGGAATGGCCTTACTGATGCGCTTTAGCCCCCGGATGATGATGATACTTACCACGCTAATACCGAGCGTAATCCAGTGCAGTTGGCCAATGTGCTCAATCGCATCTCCGGCCAGTACGAAAATATTGTTGCTCCGCTGTAGCGGAATGCCCAAAAGGTGCTTCAATTGGCTAAAGGCAATAATAAAGGCAGCTGCAGAGGCAAAGCCTGCAATAACCGGGTGCGAAAGAAAGTTGACCAGTACCCCCAGCCGAAAAACGCCCAGCAAAAATTGCAGTATGCCTGCCAGAAGCGCTATGGAGACGGCTATGCTGACCATCTCTGCTGTACTCAAGTCTTCTCCAAGGCTGAAAATACCCGCTGCAACCAGCATGGAAACAATAGCAGCCGGCCCGACGGATAACTCGCGCGAAGTACCAAAAATAGCATAGAGGACCAGGGAGAACAAACTCGCATAAAGCCCGTAAATTGGTGGCAGCCCGGCCAACAGCCCGTAAGCCATGCCCTGAGGCACGAGCATAATGGCTACGGTGAGCCCGGATTGAATATCCCCTTTCAGATAGCTGCGTTTGTACCTGGGCAGCCAGTCCAGGATAGGTATAAACTGCTTCAAAATAGCGTCTGTGTATAATTTATTCTGACGGCACGCCTGCTTCGAAGACCTCGTCAATCATACCGTGCAAATTGACTACTGGCGCACTACCCCTGGCTTTGAGCATGGAGGCGGCAATAGTAGACCGGTAGCCGCTGCGGCAGTGCAGGTGATAGGCTTTGGCCGGGCCTGCTTCCTGAATACGGTCGCGCAAAACTTCCAGTGGGAGTAATTGCGCTCCCGAAATATGCCTTTCCCCGAATTCATCAGGGCGGCGTACGTCCAGCACATGAGTTACTTTCCCGCCTTTGAAGTCGGCAGCAAACCGGGCTACATCAAGTGTCGGGACTTCATCAATTGGTTTGCCGGCTACACGCCAGGCTTCAAAACCGCCTTTCAGGTAGCCTTGTATATTGGTGAAACCGGCTTCCCGGAGCAATTTTACAGCCTGCTCTACCTGCCCTTCCGGCACAACAAGCAGGAGCTTAGTCGATGGATCAGGCAGCACGTGTTTTGCCCAATACGTAAAATTGCCTTCCAGTCCAATAAATACAGAACCAGGAATAAAGCCAGCACTAAACAAACTTTTCTCCCGACCGTCTAACACGATCGTGCCTGTAAGGTTGGCAGTGGTTTCAAATTGTTCGACAGGCAATGCAGGGGGACTGATTGTTGCACTCATTTTCTGTGTTTTGTTAGATCAATATGGGTTGAGCTGGCGATTATTGGGCTGGTGGATTGCATTTTTGCAGAATTCAGCTATTTTACCACCATGAGTTTACCCAAAATTAGTACAAAGGCAGCGCTTAAGCTAAAGCCCCGGAAAAAAAAGCGGCAAAATACCGGATTGGCACCCGGTAGCCTGATCTTTACAGGACAGAAAAAACTGGAAGAGGCGCAGGTCACTCTGGTGGAATACAGCATGGAAGGCGAAGTCAGGGAGCAAAAGACAGAGGGGCGAATCCCGGTATCAAAGGAACCAGCAATGGTCAAGTGGTACGACGTGCGCGGATTGCACGATGTAGCCCTCGTCGAACAGCTGGGCCAACAGTTTGGCGTCCACCCACTGGCGCTGGAAGATATTTTGGATACCCAGCAACGCCCCAAATTTGAAGATTACGAAAACGGCTTGTTCCTAATCCTGAAAGCCTTGTCTTACGATGAGGAAACGCAACGCGTACAGACCGAACAGGTGGCCATATTTGCAGGCGATGGCTTCGTGCTCTCCTTTCAGGAAAATGAAACAGATCTTTTCCCAGGTGTCCGGGAACGTATCCATTCCGGGCGTGCAAAAATCAGAAAGCGTAAAGCGGATTACCTGGCTTATGCGCTGGCTGACAATATCGTGGACCAGTATTATCTGCTGCTGGACCGCATCGACCTCATATTGGATGACCTGGAGGAGGAGATCCTCTCAAAAGCCAACCGGGACAGTAAAGGGAAGATTCACAACCTCCGCCTGCAAACCATAACCCTCCGGAAGGCTATCGCCCCTTTGCGGGACGCCATCGGTGCTTTTTCACGGGTCGACAGCCCGCTCATGTCAGAAGGGACAGACGTCTTTGTCCGTGACCTTTACGATCACGTCGTGCAAGTCATGGAGAACATCGACACGGTCCGCGATATGATGAATGGCTTATATGATCTTTACCTCAGCGAGATCAGCTTCAAAATGAACAGCATCATGCAGGTGCTGACCATCATTTCAACAATTTTCATTCCACTGACTTTCCTGGCAGGCATTTACGGGATGAACTTCCAACACATGCCAGAACTGAGCTGGGAATATGGCTATTACTACCTATGGGGCCTGATGCTAATGATCAGTGGTGCTCTAATTTACTATTTCCGGAGGCGAAATTGGCTATAAAGCCTTATTGCTCTGCCCACCGGTTTACCCGAAAAGACCTGGGTTGGATGCCCCGGTTTTCGCAGTACTGCTGATGCCGGTCTTCGGCTTCCCAAAATACAGAAGCGCTTTCGATTTCAGTTTTAACGGCGTACCCCCGTTCCTGCAGTTGTGCTTTCAGATTAGTGGCGATGTGCTGTTGCTCCGGAGTATGGCAAAAAATGGCAGACCGGTATTGCCCACCTTTCCCACGCCGGTCTCTGGTGGGGTCATGTATCTCAAAAAAGAAACGGACAAGTGCTTCATAGCGCACCTTGTCCGGATCAAACGTCACTTCCACCGCTTCCGTGTGCCCCGTCTTTTTGGTGCAAACCTGCTGATAAGTCGGGTGGGAGCGGTGCCCGCCGGTGTAGCCTACTCTGGTGGCAACCACACCGGGGACTTTGCTGAAAAAGTACGCTTTGCTCCAAAAGCAGCC
>PR_CR_10_Liq_3_inCRDRAFT_1000082_pt1 | contig 27274 bp, 18 predicted proteins | sample PRCRCaboRojoPR_2_FD_10240 | JGI IMG/M metagenome (IMG submission 10240)
GGCGCGTTCCTTGGCTTTGGACAGCATATCGAGCGCCTGCCGGTACAGCCCTTTGTCGTACAATACCCTCGCATAGTCCACCATTTCCCGAAGTTGGATATCCTCGTTGTGGTTGGCATTGAGCAGGCGCAGGCTGACCAGCAACTGCTTGTACAAATGCGCCTTCAGGTTAGACAGCTGCCGCTTTTTGATGGCCGGTATCTTTTTCAGGATCTGTGACTCATCATAAGCCTTATGCTTATCCATAAAGTCAAACAGCTTCAGGAAGAGGATATCATCCGAAGCCTGATTGCGGCGGACAAACAGCCGGAAGTGCCGTTTTTCAGCACGGGTCAGGGATTTGATAAGGGCGAGCAGGTCATCAGTCTTCTGCTTGGGCATTGTAATTTGTTCTTGTCTAATTCACTATCTATCAAAAAAGGAAACCATCCGTTGCCGCATAGTATTAGCAAGCGATTCTGGTTTTAGGAGCCGTATGGAAGGGCCCATATTTGACGTTCGGCATAAGTATGGAACAAATGCTTACGCCATTCGCCAAATTAAACCGAAGTAAGCAAAAATACACTTTTGCACCCAAAAAAATGGATTATGACTGACAACCAGGTATTCATATTTGATACAACGCTCCGCGATGGAGAACAGGTACCGGGCTGTAAGCTCAATATGGACCAGAAAGTGGAAATCGCCCGGCAGCTCGAAAAGCTGGGCGTTGACATTATAGAGGCCGGCTTCCCCGTTTCCTCCCCGGGTGATTTTCAGGCGGTGCAGGAAGTGTGCCGGGCAGTCACGGAGCCTACAGTCTGCGGCTTGTCACGAGCAGTGGAAAATGACATCAAAACAGCGGCCGAAGCCCTGCAATACGCCAAACGCCCAAGGATACACACCGGTATTGGCACCTCTGATTCGCACATCAAATACAAACTGCGCAGCACGCAGGAAGAGATTCTGGAGCGGGCGGTAGCGGCAGTAAAATACGCGAAGTCTTTTGTGGAGGACGTGGAATTCTACGCTGAAGATGCCGGCCGTACAGACAACGAGTACCTTGCACGCGTATTGGAAGCTGTCATCAAAGCAGGGGCCACCACCCTCAACATCCCGGATACCACAGGCTACTGCCTGCCGGAAGAGTATGGCGCTAAAATCCGCTACCTGCGCGAGAATGTAAAGGGCATAGAAAAGGCTATCCTTTCTACCCACTGCCACAACGACCTGGGGCTGGCCACCGCCAATTCCATCGCCGGCGTGCAAAACGGAGCCCGTCAAATTGAATGCACCATTAATGGTATCGGTGAACGGGCAGGTAATACCTCACTGGAAGAAACGGTAATGATTTTAAAGCAGCGCCCGGACCTTCCTCAATTTACCAATATCAATTCCAAGCTGATTTACCCCACGAGCCGCCTCGTGAGCGAGCGTATGGGCATGCCGGTACAGCCGAATAAGGCTATTGTCGGTGCGAATGCCTTTGCCCACTCCTCCGGCATTCATCAGGATGGGGTCATCAAGCGGCGGGATACCTACGAAATTATTGACCCCCTTGAAGTGGGCGTTGACCATTCCAAAATTGTGCTCACGGCACGCTCCGGCCGGGCAGCGATTGCCTACCGGGCTAAAAACATTGGGCATAACCTGACCAAAGATGAATTGGACATCGTTTACGCTGAGTTTCTTATCGTGGCTGATTCCATGAAGGAAGTAGACGATACTGCACTGGAGCAAATTATCGTCAGAAAAACAGAACACGTAGCTCAAACTGCTTAGACAATGGCTAAAACCTTATTCGATAAAATTTGGGACAACCACCTCGTCTCTCAGGTCGGCGAGGATACACAGGTCCTCTACATCGACCGCCACTTCATACACGAGGTGACGAGCCCGCAGGCGTTTGCGGGTTTGGAAAAACGCGGCATTCCGGTCTTCCGCCCACAGCAAACCGTGGCTACGGCCGACCACAACGTGCCCACCAAAGATCAGCACCTGCCCATCCGGGAGGAACTGTCCCGCTTTCAGGTGGATAAACTGACCGAGAACTGCGAAAAGTTTGGCGTGGAACTCTACGGCCTGGGGCACCCCTATCAGGGCATTGTGCACGTCATCGGGCCGGAGCTCGGTATTACGCAACCCGGCATGACCATCGTTTGCGGCGACAGCCATACCTCCACCCACGGGGCCTTTGGCTGTATTGCATTTGGGATTGGCACGAGTCAGGTGGAACAAACCTTAGCTACTCAGTGCGTCCTGCAGCGCAAGCCTAAGCGGATGCGCATCAGCGTGGACGGCGAATTGCAGCCCGGCGTGACGGCTAAAGACATTATCCTCTACATCATCGCCCAGCTGACGGCCAGTGGCGGCACCGGGCACTTCGTGGAGTATGCAGGTTCGGCTATCCGTGCGCTGAGCATGGAAGGCCGCATGACCATCTGCAATATGAGCATAGAAATGGGCGCCCGGGGCGGCATGATTGCACCAGACGACACCACTTTCCAATACATCAAAGGGCGGGAATTTGCGCCTAAGGGAGCTGATTTCGATGCGGCAGTAGAGCGTTGGTCTCAACTGTACACGGATGAGGATGCGACCTTTGATCAGGAATACCATTTCCGGGCAGAGGATATTGAACCGATGATCACCTACGGTACCAACCCGGGCATGGGCATCGGCATCAGCCAATCCGTGCCGGAAGTGCCTGCCGGTAACGTCACCTTTGAGAACTCCCTTAAATACATGGGACTACAAGGCGGGCAGGCCATGAAGGGTCAGAAAATCAACCACGTCTTCATCGGCAGCTGCACCAATTCCCGGATCGAGGACCTGCGTGCGGTGGCTGCTTTTGTAAAAGGCAGGAAAAAGGCCGACCATGTGAACGTGATGGTGGTGCCCGGCTCCAAACAGGTAGAAGCTCAGGCGAAAGCGGAAGGGCTGCACGACATCCTAACCGCTGCCGGTTTTGATTTCCGGGAGCCCGGCTGTTCGGCCTGTCTGGGTATGAACGAGGATAAAGTGCCTGCCGGCGAGTACTGTGTGTCCACCTCCAACCGCAATTTCGAAGGGCGGCAGGGCCCCGGTGCCCGCACCATTCTGGCCAGCCCGCTCATGGCGGCAGCTACAGCCATCTACGGCGAGCTAGTGGATGTCCGCGAATTGCTCAATCAGAATTAGAACGTACCATGGAAAAATTTCAAACCCTGCATAGCCCGGCGGTCCCGCTGCCGATTGAAGAAGTGGATACCGATCAGATCATCCCCGCCCGCTTCCTGAAAGCGACGACCCGGGAAGGCTTTGGCGATAACCTCTTCCGCGACTGGCGCTATCAGAACGACGATACGCCCAAGCCTGATTTTGTGCTCAACAATCCGGCCTACACAGGCAAAATCCTGGTGGCCGGGCGCAACTTCGGTTGTGGCTCAAGCCGGGAACATGCAGCCTGGGCCTTGTACGACTACGGTTTCCGGGCGGTGGTTTCCAGCTTTTTTGCGGACATCTTCCGGGGCAATGCACTGAATAACGGCCTGCTGCCGGTACAGGTGAGCGAAGACTTCCTGCACGATATCTTCTCTGCCATTGAGCAAGACCCGCAGGCGACCTTCACCATCGACCTGGAACAGCAACAATTTACCATTGATGCAACGGGGCAGTCCACCGGTTTCGAAATTGATGCCTACAAAAAGCACTGCCTGCTGAACGGGCAGGACGACATCGACTTCCTGCTCAGTATCAAAGACAAAATTGAAACCTATGAGCAACAGCGACAGGCTGCTGCCGTATAAGTTTTACACTCAAATCGTTAAAGACCATGAACTTATCCAACACACCCAAGACAAAAATCGCCCTCCTGCCCGGTGACGGCATCGGTCCGGAGGTCACCGAACAAGCCATCAAAGTGATGGATGCGGTAGCCGAGCGTTTCGATCAGCATTTTGAATACTGCCATGCCGACGTCGGGGCCATTGCCATCGACCGCCACGGCAGCCCGCTGCCGGAGGAGACGCTGGAAGCCTGCCTCAATGCCGATGCCGTATTCTTCGGCGCCATCGGCCACCCAAAATATGATAATGACCCTTCCGCCAAGGTGCGCCCGGAACAGGGCCTGCTGCAACTGCGGAAGTCGCTGGGGCTGTACGCCAATATCCGCCCGGTAACCACCTATGAAACGCTTCTGCACCTATCCCCTTTGCGGGAAGACCGCATCAAGGGTACCGATATGGTGATTTTCCGGGAGCTCACCGGAGGCATTTACTTCGGAGAGAAAAACACGGCCGAGGACGGGCAGTCGGCCTATGATACCTGTTCGTATCAGGTAGATGAGATTGACCGCATCACCCGCCTGGCGTTTGAGCAGGCGATGCTGCGCCGCCGGAAAGTCACACTGGTGGACAAAGCCAACGTACTCGAGACCTCCCGCTTGTGGCGGCGCGCGGTACAGGCGATTGCCCCTGAGTACCCGGATGTGGAACTGGACTTCATGTTTGTGGACAATGCCGCCATGCAGCTGATTCAGTACCCTAGTCAGTTTGATGTCATCCTGACCAGCAATATGTTTGGGGACATCCTCAGTGATGAGGCGAGCGTTTTGGCAGGATCTATGGGCCTGTTGCCCTCGGCTTCAGTGGGCGTGCACACTTCCATGTTTGAGCCCATCCACGGTTCCTTCCCGCAGGCCGCAGGGCAGGATATTGCCAACCCCATGGCGGCCATCCTTTCCGCTGCGATGCTGGTAGAGTCTCTCGGCATGAACGAGGCTGCAAAGAGTATCCGCACCACCGTACAGTACGTATTGGAAAAAGGCATCGGCACGCCCGAGCTTAAACCGAATATTGTTTATGGCTGCAGTAAGATTGGCGACCTCATCGCCCACCTCGTTGCCGACCCCGAGGAGGAAATCCTGGTGCGGGAGGACAAGGCCAATCAGCAATTGTCGACCATCATTTAAGACTTAACGATTTGAGATTTCCCGGAGGAGCCTGCCCGTTGGGTAGGCTCCTCTTTTGTTGGGGACTCCGTTAATTCATCGCCTCCCGGTATTTCGCCCGGAAAGCAGAAGGCGAAAGCCCTTTGACTGCTTTTTCTAACCTGCCGGATCCAGTTAGAAAGCCTGGCCTGCTGGTGTAGAGCTTAATCGAGGACCATTCCGGGAGCTCTGCCCCAACTTCATCTCGAAAACTCCACCGAATCCCGGGAGAAAGCACAACCTATCATACCAGTTCACATAACTTACGCTACTTTTATATCCTTCACCTGCCCAATCATCGTTTAGCGACCCAAAAATGGTTACCCTACGGTAGGTTGAAGTATCCCCCGGCGCACGCACTGTCCGACATAGTTATACAACGAAGTCGGTACTTTCGCCGGGGGTACCCGCCCAAGCGAAGCGCACCGGGTGAATGCCTCGGTAAGGCCCAAGATTAGTGCACCCGGTGAGAACATCCCCTTTGTATATCCACCGCGAGTTCGTAATTTCCCGCCACACCAAAACAGCGCACGATTGAGTACCGCACCCATTGAGATATTGCAGCAATACTGGGGGTACGACCGCTTCCGCCCCCTGCAGGAAGACATCATACAGTCGGTCTTGGATGGGAAAGATACGCTGGCCCTGCTGCCTACCGGTGGCGGCAAGTCTATCTGCTTTCAGGTGCCCGCGCTGGCACGGGAAGGCATCTGCATTGTGGTCTCCCCCCTCATCGCGCTGATGAAAGATCAGGTGGAAAACCTGCGCAAGCGGGGCATTTTGGCGGAAGCCATCTACTCAGGCATGCGCAAAAGCGATATCGACCGCATCCTGGACAACTGCATCTATGGCAAGACCAAGTTCCTCTACCTCTCCCCGGAACGCCTGACCACCGAGATCGCCCGGGTGCGCATCAGCCGTATGCCGGTCAATCTGCTGGCGGTGGACGAAGCGCACTGTATCTCGCAGTGGGGGTACGATTTCCGGCCGCCCTACCTGGATATTGCCAGTATCCGGGAATTACTGCCGGAAAAAGTGCCTGTCCTCGCCCTCACCGCCACCGCTACCCCGGAAGTCGTGCGCGACATTCAGGAAAAGCTGGGATTCCCGGAGCCCAACGTATTGCAAAAGAGCTTCAGCCGTTCCAATCTGTCCTACTCCGTCCTCTACGAAGAAGGCAAAGATCAAAAGCTGGTGGATATCTTTAAGCGGGTAAAGGGCTCGGGCATTGTGTACGTGCGCAACCGCCGGAAGACCAAGGAAGCCGCTATGCTGCTGCGCCGCCACGGCATCTCAGCCGACTACTACCACGCCGGGCTGACGAGCGAAGAGCGGAGCCAAAAACAGGAAGCCTGGATGAGCGGGAAGTGCCGGGTCATGGCCTGCACCAACGCCTTTGGCATGGGCATCGACAAACCGGATGTGCGGGCGGTTGCCCACCTGGCCCTCCCGGACAGCCTGGAAGCTTACTTTCAGGAGGCAGGCAGGGCTGGGCGGGACGGAGAAAAAGCCTACGCCGTCCTGCTCTACCAATCGCAAGACGGGCAGCGGCTGCTTAAACAGTTTGAGCAGGCTTTCCCCCCACTGGAGGAGGTGCGGCGGGTCTACCGGGCGCTTGGTAGCTATTTCCAACTGGCGGTGGGCAGCGGAGAGGGGGAAAGCTTCGACTTTGACATCGTGACGTTTACGCAGAACTTTCAGCTCAATATTTTCACTACCTACAGTGCCCTTCGCATACTGGAGCAGTCGGGCTGGATTGCACTGACAGAAGCCGTCTTTATCCCTTCCCGCCTTCAGATTATTGTAGGGAAAGAGGTTTTGTACGATTATCAGCTGCGGCACTCCAAGCTGGATAAGCTTCTAAAGGTGATCCTTCGTACCTATCAGGGCGCCTTTCAATACCCCATCAAACTGCGGGAGGGGCAACTGGCCAACTTTCTCAACATCACCCGCGATCAGCTGCAAAAGATGCTCCGCAAGCTGCATCAGGATGAGATCGTGGACTATCAGGAGCAAAAGGACATGCCTCAAATCCTTTTCCTGAAAGAGCGGGTGGATGCCGACAACCTCCTCATCGACCACCAACTGCATAATTTTCGTAAAAACCGGCAGTACGAGCGCATTCAGCAGGCCATCACCTACGCTGAGACCCCCGTCTGCCGCTCCCGCCAACTGCTCGCCTACTTTGGAGAAACCGATAGTGAGAAGTGCGGCATCTGCGATGTCTGCACCGGCCGTACCAAAGCCGAGCTCAGCACCGAAGATTATGAAAAATACAAAACCAAAATTGAGCAACTGCTGAGGCGCGAGCCCCTGAGCCTGAAAGCCCTGATGGAGTCCTTTCCGCCCCGGCGCGAGGAGCAGGTGCTCAAAGCATTGGAATACCTTCTGGACGAAGGCTTTATTGACCAAACCGAAGACCGACTGCATTGGAACGCCTGATTTGCACCGTCACCAACGACCTGACCTACGATCAGCGTATGATCCGGATCTGTACGAGCCTGAGCCGGGCGGGGTATGCGGTGACGCTTGTGGGGCGGCAGCGGCCGGGCTCGGTGCCGCTTACGGAGCGCCCGTTTACGCAAGTGCGGCTGCGGTGCCGTTTTGATGCCGGCAAGCTGTTTTACCTGGAGTACAACCTCCGGCTTTGGTGGTGGCTGGCCCGACAGCGCTTCGATGCCGCGTGCGCGGTGGATTTGGATACCATCCTGCCGGCCTTTTTCTGGTGCCGCCTAAAGGGCAAGCCCTGTGTGTACGATGCGCATGAATACTTTACAGAAGTACCCGAAGTGGTGCGCCGCCCGATGGTACAGCGGATTTGGTCGGCGGTGGCCCGCCTGACGATCCCGCGCCTGCGCTATGCCTATACCGTGGGGCCGGAGCTGGCCCGTATTTTTGAAGAACGCTATGGCACGCCCTTTGCAGTAGTCCGCAATGTACCCTTCGCCCGGGCGGAATTCCCGGACGCGCCCAAACCGCATCCCCGCATCATCCTTTACCAAGGTGCGCTAAACGAAGGCCGGGGGCTGGAGACCGCCATCGCCGCCATGCAGCAGGTGGACAATGCCGTCCTCTGGCTGGCCGGAGAAGGCGACCGTTCGCAGACGCTGCGGGAGCAGGTACAGGCAATTCAGCTGGAGGACAAAGTGCGCTTCCTGGGCTATCTGCAGCCGGAGGAACTGCGCGAAATCACGCCCAAAGCCTACATCGGGCTCAATCTGCTGGAAAACCGGGGACTGAGCTACTACTACTCCCTCGCCAATAAAGCTTTTGACTATCTGCAGGCAGGTGTGCCCGCTATCCACATGGCGTTCCCGGAATACGAGGCGCTGCATCGGGCGCACCCTGGCTTCTTGCTGCTCGACAAGCTGGAACCTGATGTACTCGCTGCCACCCTTAACCGGATACTACAGGACGAGGCTTTGTACAATCGGCTCCGGGAAGCTTGTAGGACCGCCGCAGTGGAATTGACCTGGGAACGGGAGGAGGAGCGGTTGCTTGAAGTTTACCAGTCGGTGGTGAAGGGCGTATTTTAAGCCCTTTGGTATCCCACGTTGACTACCTTTTTTTGCTCTTCTTTCCTTTTTTCTTCGTCGGTCCTGATTTCCTGTTCTACTTCTTTTTGAACGACTTTCCACCATACGAAAGAAACATATCCTTCATAATCCCTTTTGAAAGACTGTTCACAAGCAAAGGCAAGAAGATAGCAGTATCCTCCCGCCATGCCCAGCCACATTAATCAACCCATCTGTAATTTAGCAAACAAGCATCAAATATAAAACCTATAAATCCCATAGATTTTATTTTATTTTTTATCCTTGATAATGAGCTGATTAGACGGTTGACCTCAAAAAACACTGGCATCGTACCAAAATTTTACATAGATTTGCGTCCAACAATCTCTTCTAAGAGGAAAGCCCTCTGTTTGGAAGCGATTTTATGAAGAAGGGTGGAGAGATCGGGCTCTGTGAAACCCTGGCAACCGCACGAACGTGAAAGGTGCCAATTCCCGCCAAAAAATGCTGTCGAAAGCAGCGATTGGAAAAATAAAATCAGAGTATCCAATGTCTTCATTTCACATTTCCACATTACTACCTGCTACTGTACCGAACCTTACAACTGTGCACCCCGTGATGCGCTGTTGTATGTGTTGTTGTTGACCCTGTCGCCCTGTACAGGATGAACTGCCGCTGCTGTGCTGCCTTCCGGGCAGCCCGTGCTGGCTTTATCTGTTTGTTTTCAAATATTACCATTACGCTATAAAATTTGCATTAGCCATGTCAGACTATCGTTATGAAACGCTTCAGCTTCACGCTGGGCAGGAAGAAGTAGAAGGTACCACCCGTTCGCGTGCTGTACCGATTTATCAGACCACGTCCTATACGTTTAAAGACTCTGAGCACGGAGCCAATTTGTTTGCGCTCAAGGAGTTCGGCAATATCTATTCCCGCATCATGAACCCTACGGTGGATGTGCTGGAGAAGCGCATCGCGGCACTGGAAGGTGGTGTCGCGGCGGTAGCGGTAGCCTCTGGGCAGGCGGCTCAGTTCATTGCATTGTCCAATATCCTGGAAGCCGGCGACAACCTGGTCAGCAGCGCCAACCTCTACGGCGGCACCTACAATCAGTTCAAGGTCAACTTCAAGCGCCTGGGCATTGAGGCTCGCTTTGTGGCAGACGAGTCACCGGAAGCTTATGAGAAGCTGATAGATGAAAATACCAAGGCCCTGTACGTGGAGGCGATTGGCAACCCGAGCTTCAATGTACCTGATTTTGAAGGCATCGCGGCGGTAGCGAAGAAGTATGACATCCCACTCGTGGTGGACAATACCTTTGGCGCTTGTGGTTATATCTTCCGGCCCCTCGACCACGGCGCAAACATCGTAGTGCAGTCAGCGACCAAGTGGATCGGCGGGCACGGCACAAGCATTGGCGGGGTGATCGTAGACGGCGGCAACTATAACTGGAGCAACGGCAAGTACCCGCAGTTTTCTGAGCCGAGCGAAGGCTACCACGGGCTGGTATTCGGTGATGTATTCGGAGCCGATGGGCCTTTCGGTAATATCGCGTTCGCGATCCGGGCACGGGTAGAAGGACTACGCGATTATGGTCCGGCACTTAGCCCCTTCAATGCCTTTCTGTTGCTGCAAGGCTTGGAAACGCTGAGCCTGCGCGTACAGCGCACCGTAGACAATGCTCTGGAGCTCGCCCAATGGCTGGAAAAACACCCTAAGGTGGACCATGTCAACTACGCTGGCCTGGAGAGCAGCCCTTCTCATGCAAATGCGAAAAAATACCTGCAACACGGCTTTGGCGGGGTCCTGTCCTTCACCATCAAAGGCAGCAAGGAGAATGCCACCAAGTTTGTGGACAGCCTGCAACTGGTCAGCCACCTGGCCAATGTGGGTGATGCCAAGACGCTCATCATTCAGCCCTCGGCAACAACGCACCAACAGCTGAGCGAGGAAGCACAGCTCGCAGCGGGCGTACTGCCCAACTTGCTGCGCGTTTCAGTGGGCATTGAGCACATTGACGACATCCGGGGCGATTTCGAGCAGGCTTTCGCCAAAATCGAAGCAGGAGACCCGGTACTGGCCTAAATCACAACGGGGGGCTAGTGCTTTGTAAAGTATGAAATAAAGAGTGGAGCCAAGCTAGTAAGCACTATATGACTTTGGAGAAGTCATATATTTATTAACTCGGCAACACCACAAGAGATCGACTTCGGAGAAGTCGCATGTTATTCACGGTCGAAGGAGATGCTACTTCTGCTTATCTCCGTCCACCCAGCTTTTCATACTTGACAGAGCGCTATGTGCCCCCGCCTCTTTTTTCCTGATGCAAAACAACACGACCTTGAAATACCTGACCATCGCAGAACCACTGGAGCTGGAAAACGGCGCCCAACTCGAGAGTGTCCAAATCGGTTATACAACCTACGGTACGCTTTCGGATAAAAAAGACAACGTCATCTGGGTCTTCCATGCCCTGACGGCTAATGCGGCAGTAGAAGAATGGTGGCCGGGCCTGTTTGGCTCGGGCAAGCTGCTCGACCCCGACCGTTACTTCATCGTATGTGCCAATATGCTGGGCTCCTGCTACGGCTCTACCAATGCCCGCAGTATCAACCCGGCAACCGGAGCGCCTTACGGCAAAGACTTCCCTCACCTCACTGTGCGGGATATGGTCAAAGCCCATCAGCATTTGCAAAGGCATCTGGGCATCAGCCGGATTCAGTTTGGCATAGGCGGCTCAATGGGGGGGCAGCAGTTGCTGGAATGGGCGGTGTCCGACCCTGATCTATTTCGTAGCATCTGTGTGCTGGCTACCAACGCGAAGCATTCCCCATGGGGCATTGCATTCAATGAGGCTCAACGCATGGCCATCGAGGCAGACCCCACGCTTTATACCGATGCGGAAAATGCCGGCGCGGCTGGTTTGGCAGCGGCACGGGCAGTGGCTATGCTTTCCTACCGCAATTACCGGACCTATCAGAATACCCAACAGGAAGACAGCGATGAGGTCCGCAACGGTTTCAAAGCCGCTTCCTACCAACGCTATCAGGGACAGAAACTGGTGGACCGCTTTGATGTACTGTCTTACCTGACCCTTAGCAGAGCGATGGACAGCCACAACCTGGGCCGTGGGCGGGGCGGGATTGAAAAGGCACTGGAGCGCATCAACGCCAAAGCGCTGGTCATTGGCATCCACTCCGATGTCTTGTTCCCGGTCGAAGAGCAGGCGACGCTGGCCATGCACATACCACAGGCACAGCTCGAGCTCATCGACAGCACCTACGGCCACGATGGTTTTCTCATTGAATTTGCCGAAATCGGCCGCCTGGCTCAACCCTTCCTGGAAGGAACCGTTGCTATTGATAGAAAACGGAAATACCGCCTGCGGGAGCAGTCCAAAAACGGCTTCGGCTTCCGCCCGGTGGAGGCGCTGCCGGGAACGGAAAGATTATGACCTGGTCGTGACTGGCATCACTGAAATAGCCTCTGCTTTTATTTTATTTTGCAAGCGTAACTCTTAACCACCAAAAACGATATAACCTATGTCACTCAGATTAGGAGAAGAAGCACCTAACTTCAAAGCTCAAACTACCGAAGGTGAAATTGACTTTCACGAATGGCTCGGAGACAGCTGGGGGGTACTGTATTCTCACCCTGCAGATTTCACCCCGGTTTGTACGACCGAACTGGGCCGTACTGCCGCGCTCAAGGAAGAATTTGCCAAGCGCAACGCCAAGGTGATCGCCCTGAGCGTAGATCCGATTGAAGACCACATGAAGTGGCTCAGCGATATTGAGGAAACGCAGAATGTAAAGATGAACTTCCCCATCATCGCGGACTCCGACAAAAAAGTTGCTGTGGCTTATGATATGATCCACCCGGAAGCAGACCAGAAATTCACGGTCCGTTCTGTTTTTGTAATTGATCCGAATAAGAAGATCCGCCTGACGCTGACCTATCCGCCATCAACCGGCCGGAATTTCCACGAAATCCTGCGCGTGATCGATTCCCTGCAACTGACCGACAACTACAGCGTAGCCACGCCGGTAGATTGGGAAGACGGGCAGGAAGTGGTGATCTCGCCTGCCATTTCCAGTGAAGATGCGAAAGATAAATTCCCGAAAGGTTTTAAGGAAATTAAGCCCTACCTGCGCCTGACGCCACAGCCAAACCGGGACTAAATAAATTGTACAAAACGTTTTAGGTTACGAGACCGGAGTTTTACCTGAGGGTAGGGCTCCGGTTTTCTGTTTGGCGCCCCGCTTTCGGTCTGCAGGGAAGTTCGTAATTTTGCAAGTCCAATACACTTTGCCAAATGCTAAAGAAGGGGCCTTCCACGCTAAGTTTTGTGCTGCTGCTACTGCTCTACGCCGTATTGCAATGGCGCTACATAGCCCTGGACTTCTGGAACGATGAGCTCTACACACTGCGTTACTTTGCTTGTGCATCCTTCTCGTCTGTATTGACGGACTATCACGTGCCCAATAACCACATCCTCTTCAATGCGCTCAACCGCCTCTACCTCCTGCTGATTGGTGAAGCGGACTTTCTCAACCTGCTGCAAAGCCCCGAAAAGCTGCGCGGGCTGATGTTCGTCTACACCGGGCTAACGCTTTGGGGCACCTGGAAGCTGGGCGCGCGCTTTTTCAGCCCACTGACCGGGCTGCTTGCCGTAGCCATTACCGCCACTACCCTGCCCTACCTGAATTTTGCGCTTCAGATACGAGGGTATGGTTTGAGTACACTCTGGCTTATGGGGTTGTTGTACAGTACACTTAGCTTTCACGAAAAAAGAAGCCGGGAGGCTGCTTTTGGCATCATCGGCTCAGCGGGTGCCCTGATGTATACGGTACCGTCCAACCTGTACTTCATCCTGGCTATTGGGCTGTTTTGGGGGATATTCTGGGTACGGCATATGCTCCACAGCGGACTGCATTTACGCAATAAAGCTTTCCAAATCGCCCTGCTCACCGCCATCGGGCTGAAGCTTGCCCTGCTGGCCTACGTACCTGTTTTTGGGCAGGTCTTCAACAATCCCTACGTCACCTACGAGCCCTTCAAGTGGAACAACCTGACCTACTATGCCCCGGTAGTGCTGGGCGATTTTATGGGTGGCCGATGGTGGCTGTTGCCCTTTGCGTTGCTCGGGTATGCGCTGGGGCGAAGGCATTGGTGGCCCCAGGCTCAAAGCGCCCTGCTGTTACTCACGGTGCTTGTCCTACCCTTTTTGCTGGTGTACATCCTGGGCAACGCTGCTCCAAAGCGGATTTTCATCCCGTTGGTGCCGGTCTTTGCCCTGTTATTGTCCATTGGTATTGCGGCAGAGGTAAAGGAATTGCCGCGCTTTCGCTGGCAAGGGGTCGTAGCCGTGCTTTTGGTGGCAGGGTACGGCGTTTTCCAGGTCTTCCAAAGCTTGAGCGAGAGCAGTGCGCAGATGATGGCCGACATCAAACTCGGCGGCCGCTCTCAGGGGCTCACCCATCAGTACTATTCCTGGCATTACCGGCCGCAGTTGGAGGTAGATTGGTATAAGGACCATAATTTTGACCCCGGTATACCGGTGGGCATTGTGGGCTGCGAACCCCACGGGCTGCGGTACTTTCTGGAAGCTGCGGGCATACCCTATCTTCAGGATGCAAATGTGGACTCGCTTCTGAACCGGCATGATACTGTAGATATTTTCAGCAGCCGTCCTTTGCGCTTGATGAGGGAGGCCGCTTACGCAAATGGTGAGATCATCAGTTATCGTAGGCAATTGTCCTACCACACACCGATCCAGTTGAGGATTGATCCTGCTATCCGGGACACCCTGCGGCAGTTACTCCCAGACACCACCATTCGGCTGCTTGCACAAGGGCTTTTGCCGGGCAGCCTGCCACCGGATCATCCTGCTCTGACGCTAAAAGCCCAGCCAGCTAAACTCGGAGACCTGAGCACTTTCCTGCAGGAGCAGCAATCTTTTGTCCTCCTGCAGCCTGATACATTAAGCCCGGAAGACTTGCCGCTATCCGGGATGGAATACCGTTTTTATTTCCGCGACAGCCTGGGTGGCTACCATACCTATGATGCACAGCTCCGCCCGTTGCAAAGGGTGCAGATTTGGTCATCCCAACACGTACAGAAAGCCGATGCTGAGGATCCGTACGCCAACTTATGGTCCGCCACACTATCAGATACCCTTGCCTACCGCCCCCCGGAATGGCTGCGCATTGACCTGGAAGCCCGCTTTGAAGCCGGACAGGGCGGCACCCTGGTTTTTGATGTCAACCGGGACGGGGAGACCGTCCATTGGAAAGGGCACCCGCTAGATGATTACCACCAAGCCGGTCAGCCCGATCAAGCCACAACGCTTTATATCCAATGGCCGGAGGGGCTTCAGGCAGGGGACCACGTACAGGTGTACCTGTGGAGCAATGCCGGAGGGCGGGTTGTATTGGAAGGAGCCAAGATTAGGCAGGGCTATGGCCTTAACCAATAACCCTGCCTCCACCAACACTTCAGCGGTCAAGTTTTACTGCCCCCAAATCAGCCGTCCGCTCGCCTGATGCCCTTCGGCTGTCCTGATCCGGAAAAAGTACAAGCCCGGTGGCAGAGCGGCGCGCCTCAACTGTAGCTGATCGCCTGTAAAAGCCTGCGTCAGAACGGCCTGCCCCTGACTGTTGAACAATTGCAGCGTCCGGACTCCGGCCGGCCAGCCTTCCAACGTCAGCCATGCGTAATCCTGTGCAGGATTCGGGGCAATACGGACCTTCGTACCGCCTAATGCTGGGTCTAAAGCCACGCTAATAATTTCCACGAAGTCGATACCAAGCTTATGCACCGTGGTATTGGTAATGATGGGATCGTTAATGTCAAAGTAGATGGCCGCCCGGTTTTCGATAACGGTTCCTAAAGGCAGGTCGTTCCGCTGCTCTATTTTGTATTCCACAAAGCCCTGACTGCCTTGCAGGTTGGTGGTACTATCGGGCAAGAGGATGTTTTCATAAGTGAAGACCAAAACGTTATCTCCATCAATATCCCAGGTATAGGCGTGGCTGGAAGCCCCCGGGCGCAGCGTAGTGATGTCGAGATGCTCGGAGATGGTATCACGGATCACCACCAAAAATGCCGTATCGTTGCCGGTGTTTTGAAAATTCACCAGATACTCCAGAGCAGTGCCTGGCTCAATCAGATGCTCCTCTCCGTAGCCTCTCGGGAAACCATGTTTATCGTTGGGGTCATAAGAAGCTACGACCTCCCGGCATTCGATGTCTATGAACTCATCGGTATCGCCCAGCTCAAACTGATTGACGAAACCCGTGCTGAAGCTGCCCTCGTCATTTTCGCCGCAGCCTTCCACTACAGATACCGGCTGACTGTTGCCCGGATGCAGGGGGACTTGTTCTACCTCCAGCCGGTAAGTGGACCCGTTTGCGGGAAAGCTGTATTCAAAGGCCTCTCCTACCTCCAGCTCCAGGGAGTCCGGAGCGGTGAGCAGCATCACCCCATCTTCGATGACAATACAGGCAGCCGGGGCTTCCATATTACCGCTGCCTATGTTTTGTACGGTGAAGCGGACTTCTTCCTCCACGCAGCTGCTTTGCACAGCCAGGCTTGCCCCGTTCCAGAGCGGGTCAGGAGGTGCACAGGGGTCGTTGGGGTAGATTTTAGCCTGGGCGCAGAGGGACTGACCAAGCACGGCATCACAGCTGACCGTAAAGTTGACCGCAAAGCTGCCGCAGAAGCTGGCAGGCACGTCTTCCAGATTAAAAGTCAAGGTTTGTCCATCTTGAGCAGCAACGGGCAAAGAGGCTGATTGAAAGGCAAAAAGCTCATCAAGTACCACTTCGACAAAGGCGTCCTCTGCGATTGTGGTGCCTTCGTTGCAGTATTGAATGTGGAGCGTCCGCGTCCAGCAGGCCCGAAGGAGCGGCATACTGAAGTCTACGGTAAGCTCAGGGCACGCCTCTTGTTCCTGCATGGGGATATCCAGTGTGCTCATGCTGCCCGGCACGCTAAGGTCCACAATGTAACTGTCCTGGCATTCCAGCCAATAGCTGGCCGGCACCAACGGATAAACCTCATAACTGTCGGCCGGCACCTCCTGCTCGTAGCTGCCATCGGCCTGGGTAACGGCATAGTACAATTCATCTCCGTTATTAATGGCCACCAGCCATCCGCTGAGGCCCGGTTCTTCAGGCATGGGAATACAGTCTGCCAGGGTATCCAGCACCAACCGTCCTTCCAGGGTAGTACAGGTTTGAGGATCGAGTTGCACCAGAACACTGTCCTTGTAAATGCAGCCATTCTCCGTATTTGTCAGGGAGAGAAGATGCATGCCACTTTGTGTGGTACCCGTTGGATTCTGCCCCGATACCGTTGACCCATCCGGGTAGGTCCAGGTAGGATTGCCGCCGGGCAATGCCGGGGCATACAAAATATTGGCAGAGTCGCAGCTGATCAAATCCGCAATCAGGACGGGCTCGTAGAGGTCCTCAGTAACGACAACCAGGTCTTCTGAAAAACAATCCGGCTGGCTGTTGTCCGTCACAATCAGGATGTAGGTTCCAGGGGCATCTACCAATGGGTTCAGGGTATTGGCACCCGAAAGAATATTCCCATCCGGAGTGGTCCAGGCATAGGAGATTTCCGGTCCGCCAGCACTGGCGCTGCCCTGCAGGACAACGGCCGTATTGACACAGTCGAGCTCCTGCTCAGGGCCAGCATCAGCGGTAAGTCCGGGCTCCAGCGTGTAGCTTAAGATGACAGAGCAGTCGTTGGCATCTGTCACGGTTACTGTATAGTTACCAGGTGGCAAACCAATCCATGGTGAAGTGCCACTTCCATCTGACCAGTTGTAAGTATAGGGCGGTGTGCCTCCGGTGACAAACACGGACAGTATACCATCTGAAGAAGAGCCGCAGCTTGGGGCCTGTTCTTCCTGTATGACAGCCTGCAGCGGCGGAGGCTCATTGATCAGCACCATTTCTTCCACCGTGCAGCCGTTGGAATCTGTAATCCAAACGGTGTAAACGCCAGCGGGCATATTACAGATCTCTGAAGTAGTAGCGCCAAAGTTCCAGTTAAAGACATAAGGGGGCGTACCGCCGGATACTTCTACGGACACGCAGCCATCGGCGGTGCCGAAGCAGGTGGCGTCTAAGGTGGTGAAGTTAACAATCCAGTCCTCCGTATTACAGTCAATACCACAGCCTGTAATTGTGACCGCACTGCTGGCCTGGCACTCCGGATCAGCATCATCCGTAATCAGCACATCATAAACTCCAATTGGTAAAGGGACTTCTTCAATCAGTAAGGGGCTGCCGTAGGTACCCTGGTAGGCCCCACTTCCAAGCTCCAAGAGGTAGGTTTCACCAGCTGAAGTACTATTCGAAATGACGAACTCGATATCATAATAGTCGTCATCGGGCTGATTCGGCGTGTCATTATCGTTGCAGTCCAGAATATTGGCCGTTACGAACTCAAAGATACAAGGTGGAGGCGTGCATTCCGGGGCAACTACCAAAAAGCTAGCGGTACAGTCAGTGCTGCTGATGTCATTAACGACCACCTGTATATTTCCTTCTGCTACCAGGTATGGACCAAAGACGTATTCTGTATCATATAACCCAGACTCGGCTTCTCCTCCTATTCCAGCTATCCAACTTCCTGAACTACCTCCGGTTACTGTGAGCGTAAAGGTGAAAGTATCATCGGACAAATCAGCCGGCGTTCCATTGTCATTACAATCCGAAACGCTGAAGTCCGTATCGATCCCAGAGACATCAATTAACGTTTGCCCCACCCCCACACAACCGTCTGCCTCATTCGTTACGGAGACGGTATAAATAGTGGATTGGCTAGGGGACACGGTGACCGAAGGGGTCGTGGCCCCGATATTCCAATCATAGATAAACGGAGGCGTCCCTCCGGTCACTTCGGGCGTAAGGGTAGTGATGTCACCCGGGCACCGCTCCAAAATAAAAGGAAGCGCTACATTGGCAGTGGGCAATGCTATTGCCTCAGTGGTGGTGGACGCAACACAACCATTGCTGTCTGTAACAGTAAGATTATAATTTCCAGACTGAGTAATGACAATAGTACTGTCTGTCCCGCCAGGGTCCCAGCTAAAAGTATACGGAGGGACACCACCGGTAGCGGTAGCTCCAAAGATGAAAGGATCATTCTCACAAAACTCCAATATACTTGGGCTTGTTGCCTCCAGTGTTTCTGCCGGGAAGAGCACCACAGAGTCGAGGCCGACACAGCCGCTCTCATCGGTTACCGTTACGCCATAAACTGCTCCGGGCGTAGGCGTAATTTCCTGAAAGGAACTCGTACTGCCGTTACTCCAGATATAGTCCTTTCCACCAATGCCTCCCTCTACTCCGGGGGTTAGCAGATATTCAAGGTCTTCACAATATTGAATGGTATCCCCTAGCGTCACCTTAAGGCTATCTACAAAATTCACCTGCACCTGATCTTCCGCCCAGCAATCGGGCAAGCTCTCATCTGTAACCCGTAGGGTATAAATCCCACTTTCTGAGACTTTTGTAGCCGGGGTTTCGTCGGTGAAACCATTGGGGCCAACCCACTGGAAAGCCAGTTCCGGAGGCGAGGCCAGTACGGTAAAACATACCTGGAACAGTGTATCTCCATCCGCCAGAGTGACCGGGGCAAGGTCTTCCGGAAACCAATTCACACTTATAAAACCTTGCGGAAGCGTAGAAAAGGGCTCAGGAAGCCCCATATTGTCATCTATTGAAAACGCCGACCATTCGGGGTTGATATCGGCTATTGAGGAAAATTGTAAGAAGTCGGGGGTGTAATTTAGGGTAAAGGATGTTCCGAGAATATTAACAAAGTTTTCAATTGTCAAAGGCAGGCAGACCTGGTCCCCAGCCTGTGCCTGTACCCCTCCTAATACCAACTGTAGGACATCGGGGTTATTTGGGGAAGGTGGTGCCGGCGGATTGCTACCCACGTATCCATTGGTCAGCTCGAAGTCCAGAGGCACATCATTTCCATCAACAAACTCAATCGGTGCCAGGTCGTCAGTAATCCAGATACGGGCTGGATCCGACAGTAAACTACCAATTTCGACCCCAGGCTCACAGAAGACTTTCCGGTCCGGCCCTACATTCGCAGTAAGCCCTGCCAACAGCTCAATCGTCTCTTCAGCCGTACAGCCTTCCCCATCCACCAGGGTCACCTGGTAAGTACCTGCCTGAAGACTATTTTGCACAGGCCCGAAGAAGCCGTTGTCCCAATGAAAGTCATAGGGCGGCGTACCTCCTGACCCCGCCAGGAATATCCATCCGGTGGGAGTATCCGGGCAATAGGGGTGCTCGATACTCACCGTATCAATCTGCAGGTCGCACTGTGCCAGGACAGGCATAGCGCTAAACAGGAGGCTTACAAGCGTCAGGGTCAAATTTCGCATGGGATTCGATTTTGTTTTATTTCACGTTACAAATGTTGGGAGAAAACACGGGCAAGGCAAATGCATTTTTTGTGATTTGTAGAGTAAATTTAGACCCTATACTTTTTTAAAATTCTTTAAAAAAAGGCATTTTGAAAAAAAATTGTAGTTTCAACTTGGCATTATCTCCTACTTCATATGCAAATTAAGCGCCCATGCAGCCGACCTACCTGTACGAGCTGGTCCAATCTTTCAGCAAACGGGAACAGCGGGAAGCCCAAAAGTGGCTGGCATCCCCCTACCACAATCAGCGTGCCGACCTGCCGGCCCTATTCGAATATTTATTGAAAACCGCGCAGCCGCCCTCCAAGGCAGCGATTTGGCAGGCGCTATTCCCGGATACCCCCTACAACGATCAGCAACTGCGATTGCTACAGAGCTATCTGTACCGCAGCCTGGAAGACTTTTTGCTTCATCAGGAACTGGGCAACCGCCCGGAAAGCACTCAGCACCTGCTTTTAGATGCTTACCGCAAACGGGGGCTGGACCGGCATTTCACCAAGGCTTACCGGCAGCAGCAGCGCGCGCTGGAGCAAACGCCCCTTCAGCACCCGGAGCATCACCTTGCCCTTTACTGGCAGGAGCGTGCCTTATTTCAGCAACAAGCCCGTCGCGAACGAACCCGCGAGCACAACTTACAGGCCATGGAAGACGCCCTGACCCTGGCTTTTCTCAGCATGAAACTCCGGCAAGCTTGCTGGCTCCTGGCGCACGAAGCTGTTTATAAGGCAGAGTATAAAGTGGCACTAGAGCCCCTGCTGCTTGAGCTCGCCCTAAAGCCCGCCTACGCCCAACAGCCTGCCGTAGCCATTTACCTCAACTGTTACCGAATGCTGAAAGCACCGGAGCAGTCTGCTCACTTCGAAGCGTTCCGGCATTGGCTATTCCGCATTATCGGGCACTTCCCGGTGGAAGAACTGCGCGACCTTTTCCTGCTCGGCATCAACTACTGTATCCGGCAGATCAACCGCACTGCCGACAGCTACCTGCGGGAAGCCCTGGAACTCTACAAAAAAGGGCTGGAAACAGACTTGCTGCTCGAAAACGGGGTGCTCTCAAGGTTTACCTACAACAACATCGCCGGTATCTCTCTGCGGCTTCAGGAACTGGACTGGACTGCCCATTTTCTCGAAACCTACCGGCCCATGCTTGCCCCACATGAGCGGCAGGCTGCCTATAGCCTCAATGCCGCCCGGCTGGCTTTTTCCCGAAAAGATTACGCTCAGTCGATCACCCACCTGCAGCAGGCCGATTACAAGGACTTCATCAACAACCTCGTTGCTCGTACCTTACTGCTGAAATGCTATTATGAGCTCGATGAGTACGACTTGCTGGAATATCATCTTCAGACCATGCGCAGTTTTTTGCGCCGCAAACGAAAAATGAGCTACCATCAGCAAAACTACCGTAATATTGTGCAGCTGACTTTCAGGCTGATTCGCTTAAACCCGGGAAACCAAGAAGCTATCCAGCAGTTGAAAACAGCTATAGAAACAACGACTCCACTCACTGAGCGAAGTTGGTTGCTTAATGCTTTAAACAGGCACCGTTAGCCATAATCAATTATAATCTCTCATGCAGCAGCACCTAGCCCGTATCGCTATTCTTGTCCATGACTACGATGAAGCCATCGAATTTTTCGTACAGAAAATGGGGTTCACCTTGCTGGAAGACACGCAGCGGTCCCCCACCAAACGATGGGTGGCCGTTGCCCCGCCGGGTCAGCCGGAATGCTCTCTGCTATTGGCGAAAGCCAAAGACGAGGAACAGGGGCAGTACATTGGTAAACAAGGCGGTGGGCGGGTCTTTTTATTCCTCCATACCGATGATATTCAGCGGGACTATAAGCGTTACCAGACCGCTGGAGTACACTTTGAGGAAGCACCACGGCAGGAAGCGTTTGGCACAGGTGCTATCTTTCAGGACTTATATGGCAATCGTTGGGAGCTGATTGAGCGGAAAATTTAACGCCCCCTACTCAGCAACCAAACCCCGGCCAGCGTCACCCCAAAGCTTAGTAGAAGCTCCAGGGTCAGCAGCTCGTCCAGTAACAGCCAGCCGAAAAAGAGGGCGACAAATGGATTGATGTAGGCATAAAGCGTGACCTGAGCTACGGGCAGGTGCCGTATGGCGTAAACGTAACTCCCAAAACCGGCAATGGAACCAAATAGCACGAGATAAGCCACCCCAAGCGTAGAGGTACCGGAAATGGCAGCAAAGTCCACCGGCTCCATCAAAACCCCACTGATCAGTAGCAGCCCCATGGCACCGAAGAACAGCTGTACGGCCGACCGGAACATGGCGGGCAGATCCCCGTCCCGCCCATCGGACAACAGCACGCTTGTACCTGCCCAGCAAACTGCGCCGCCCAGGGCAATGCCCATACCAATGAGCGCATCCGTGCCTTCCAGATTGAACAGGCTTTCCCGAAAGACCAGGAACATGCCCAACGCACCAAGTAAAAGACCTGTGACGATACGGCGGTTCATGCGCCCCTGCCCCATCAGCAAATTGATGAGGAGCACGTACACCGGGATCAGGGAAAATACCAGCGCGACCAGTCCGGCCGGCGCATAGTCCAAACCCAGCACCATCAGACCTCGGGCAAAAGCAAAAAAGCCCAGCCCGAAGAGCCCTTGCCGTAGTACCTCTTTCCAGTCTATTGCCTTCGGCTTTTCCAGTCCCAGCGACAACCCGAGGAAGATCAGGCTGGCCATCAGCTCCCGGATGCCCGCCATGAAGAAGACTGGAATGGTCTGAATGGCATACTTCACCGCGATGTGCGTAGTGCCCCAGATGAAACACAGCAGCAGGATGGCCAGCAAAGACAGGCGTTTGGGGTCAGCTTGTTGGATGGCTTTCAGCATGGTCGGAATTTTGTGCAAAGGTGGGAAATTTTAGCGGCTTTGCGCCCCGTCTGCCGGACTGGCATAAGATATCATCGCCCATTTGCGTTATGCTTAGTAACGGGCAAATGATAAGGTTTCGATAAATGGCGCCGCTAGTATGATGCCAGACGAGGCGCGATAAGGGAACCTAGCCCAAGCTAAGTGACCGCAGAGCAACGAAGTATGGCGGCATAATAGCAAGACAGAATCGAAAGGTTATTATTTAACCGTTACTTAAAAACCTACCTATGAAAAGCCAATACTTTATCCTCTTCGCCGGGCTGGCCCTGATGGCCGCCTGCAACAGTACTTCCAAAACCACTGCACCCACTAGCACTGCCACTGCCAAATCCGAAACCACCATGACGCCCAAACAACGCCCTTCTCTGGTCAACCGCAAATGGGATATTACAGAAGTTTCAGGTCAGGATGTGCGGAAGCTCCGCCTGGCCGTTACGCCTTTCCTGCGGCTTACCGGGGAGGCAGAGGGCTTCCGCCTGAGCGGCAGTGATGGCTGCAACAACCTGATGGGCGGCTATGATGTAGGGGACCACGGCACGATCAGCTTTTCCAAAGTCGCCTTTACCCGGCGAGCCTGCCCGGAAAACGGGGACATCAACGCCATACTGACCAAAGCACTCCAACAGGTCAACCACTATACCCTGAGCAAAGACGGGCTGAGCCTGACGCTGAATAAGGGCGAGAGCAATCCGATCATCAAAATGGAGCTGGTCCGATAGTCTTGCAGATCAGTTTGTGCCTGCACTGAGCTAATCAGACCAGCCAGATTCGTACGTTGAGGTGGTCCAGTCCTGAAAATTGGGTTTTCCGCCAACCGAAAGGAAGTTTTTGATTGTTAAAGGGTCAAATAACACCCCCAACCCCATGCAAAAACTCCAATTCGATCCGGCAACCGCTCCTGCCCCCTTGAGCGAAGTGCTGAAGTCCTGCTGGGTCATGCGCAGCAGCGCCGAAGACCGGCAAACTGTTCCTGACCTGTTGATCCCGGATGGATTCCCGGAAGTCATCTTTGTCTATCAGGGCGGGTACCGTAAAGTGGCCCTTCATCAACCGGAAGTCAGCCAACGGGTTACGGAATCCTGCCTGGTGGGCTTGCAAACCCAGACGCAGTTGGTCACGCGGACCAGCCCGGTGCATATTGTGGGCCTGAAGCTCAAGCCTGCCGGGTTTTACCGGCTTTTCCCCAAAGTGGCGGCTGAGGCTGCACAGCAAAACCTTCCCATAGCCCAACTCCGGATTCCGTGGCTGCAACAGCTGGAAACGCAACTTAAGGCCCTGCACACCGCAGCTGAAGTCCTGGACCACCTGCAAGGCATGCTGCCTGCACAGTGTATACAGATGCCGGATGGGCTTGCGATCGTGCAGCGTTGTATCGAGGCGCAATTGCAGGAACAAGGACAAATACCCATTCAGGAGCTGGCCCGGCAGCACCACCGCAGCATCCGCCAACTGCAACGCTACTTCAAGCAATACACCGGAATTACCCCCAAGCAATTTGCCCAGCTCATCCGGTTCAAGGCGCTGTACAAGGACAGCGTAATTCGGGAAGTGCAGCCCGGCAACTACTTTCAATACGGTTACTTTGATCAGATGCACTTTATCAAAGACTTCAAGGCGCACCTGGGCATCACCCCAACCGCTGTAGCCGACCGGGACTTTCAGCAACAGAACGAAATTGCCCGGATCAGCCGGCCCTGACGCTTTTTTACTATCGGGCAGGCACAACAGATTATAGCTTTGCCATCAAAAACACCTATGGAATTACGACCACTCGGAAACAGCAGCCTCAAAGTCAGCCCCATCTGCCTGGGCACCATGTACTTCGGTACCAAAACTGATCAGACACAGTCGGATCTCCTGTTGGATGCCTACCTGAGCAACGGTGGCAACTTCATTGACACCTCCAACAATTATGCATTTTGGATGGAGCATGGCGTAGGGGACGAAAGTGAAACCGTGCTTGGACACTGGCTGCAGCGACAGCCCCGGGACCGCATTGTGCTGGCCACCAAGTGCGGTGCCCGTCCCAGGGCTTACACCGGCAGCCTGGACCAAATCGAATTGGAGGGCCTGCGCAAAGCGACAATCATACAAGCCGTGGAAGACAGCCTCCGCAGGCTGCAAACCGACTACATTGATCTCCTCTACGGCCATATCGACTTTCTGGAATACCCGGTGGAAGAACGCCTGGAGGCCTTTGCCACCCTGAAAAAAAGTGGCAAAGTACGTGCATTTGGCATCAGCAATACCTGGGCCTGGCGGGTAGAGGAGAGCCTGCAACTAAGCCGGGAAAAAGACCTGCCAACCTACTGTGCTGTACAGCAAAAGTATTCCTACCTGCGCCCCAAACCCGATGCCGATTTCTGGGTACAGCGCCTCATTGATGATGGAATGCTGCAGTACGCCCATCGGCGATCCCACATCACCCTGCTGGCCTATTCCACACTGCTTTCCGGCCTGTACGCCAAAGGCCCGGATGCCGAACTGCCGCCCGAGTACGACCTGCCCGAAAACCGGGAGCGCCTGCAACGCCTACATAACATGGCACAGACTACCGGGCACACGGCCAATCAACTGGTGCTGGCCTGGATGATGGCACAGGATGCGCCAATCCTGCCCCTGATTTCCGGTAGCAAAGTGCACCAAATTGAGGAAAGCATGGGCGCATTGGCCATCAACGAACCGATTCAACTGTAAGCTATGCCGAATTACCCATTTTTCAATGAAATCACGCTGGACCGCCACTCGGAAGTAGCGCTGTACATACAGTTGTCCAACAATCTGGCCCGGCTGATCAAGCGCGGCATTCTCAAACCCGGTTTTAAGCTGCCCGGCACCCGCACCATAGCCAGCCACCTGGCAGTCAACCGGAATACGGTGGTAGCCGCCCTTAGTGAGCTGGAAGCAGAAGGCTGGATTTACAGCCGGAACCGCAGCGGGTGGTATATCAATAAAGACCTGCCGGTGGTCACACCCCGGTCGGTCAACGGGGATCTGGGCATGGCCTGCTGCTACCCGGAAACGACCGGTTTTGCGCTGTACGAGCCGGCACTGCCCGAGCTGGAGTATCAGCAATCCCCGCGGGCACCTTTGGCTTTTGATGACGGTTCATCGGATCCCCGGCTGGCCCCACTGCAGGAGTACGCCCGGGAGTATGCTTCCGTTCTGCAAAGCCCTAGGCTGGGGCGGCTGTTGGAGCAGGTTTCCCCCCTCGGCGACCGCAGGCTGCGGGAAATTTATACGCCATTGCTCAATCAGTACAGGGGGCTGAATGTCCAACCCGATCAGATGATCCTGACCCGGGGCGCTACACAGGCCATCTTCCTGCTGTCGCATACGCTCCTTAAGCCCAGTGATACCGTGGTAGTTGGGGAGAGCAGTTATGAAATCGCCAATCAGGCCTTCCGGAAAGCCGGCGCCCGCCTGCTGCGCATCCCGGTAGATGAGAAGGGCCTTGATACAGATGCCCTGAGCCGACGGCTCGAACGGGAAGCCATACGGCTGGTCTATGTGCCTTCCCACCACTACTGGCCGACTACCGTAGCCTTGTCTCCGGAACGACGGGTACAACTGCTGGAACTGGCCCGGCAACACCACTTCGCCATTTTGGAGGACGACTACGACTATGATTATCACTACCAGCATAAGCCCCTGCTGCCTATTGCGAGTGCGGATTGCGAGGGGTATGTGATTTACATCGGCTCCTACTCCAAGAAGTTATTCCCGGCAGCACGGGCGGGGTTCATCCTTGCCCCGGATGACCTGATACAGCGGTTGATGCAGGTCCGGCAGCTCATTGGCGATCCCGGCGACCCCATTCAGGAGCGGGCCATTGCCCGGCTGATCGAGCTGGGCACTATGCGCCGCTATGGTAAAAAGGCACTCCATGCTTACCGGCAGCGCCGCGACCATCTTTGCAAACTACTACAGGAAGAACTTAACTTTGCCGTCGACTTCCAGGTGCCGGAAGGCGGCATGGCAGTATGGGCCCGGTTCAAACCCCAATTTCCCCTGCCCGAAATTGCCGCACGCTGCCGCGAAAAAGGGCTGCTGATTTCTGACGGCAAAATTTACAATCCACCCGGTACCGACTGGAATGCCTGCCGTCTGGGCTTCGCCGCATTGAATACAGATGAAATCTCCCGTGCCTTCCAAGTCCTGAGAAGCAGTATGTTGGAAATGCAGGCTTCAAAGCCACGAATATTTGTACAAAATCCTTAACCTTTACGCAAAAGCTTAACTATGCCACCCGAAGTAAAAATCATCAAAAACGAATTGCTTTCCGACAACTGGTACACCCTGCGCAAGATTACCTTTGACCTGCGCCGGGCGGACGGGCAATGGGAACGGCAGGAACGCGAGGCCTACGACCGGGGAAACGGCGCTACCATCCTGCTCTACAACAAAGCCCGCCGTACCGTTATCCTGACCCGTCAATTTC
>PR_CR_10_Liq_3_inCRDRAFT_1000083_pt1 | contig 27260 bp, 28 predicted proteins | sample PRCRCaboRojoPR_2_FD_10240 | JGI IMG/M metagenome (IMG submission 10240)
ATTCTTGAACTGCCTTTATAGTGTATGTTAATAAACCATTATAATTTACACGAAGAATACTTGGTTTTTTTTCTTCTATATATTCTGTTATTTTCTCTCCGTGTTCATTTGTCTTATTTATTGTTTTTGTTATTGTTTTATACTCTTCTCCTAAAACAGTATGTTTTAGTTCTGGTATATTCATTAAGTCCTGTGCAACTACACCTGTTTCCAGTGTATATTTAATAGGATTTCCATCGTCATCTATAGGATTTCCTGTATCATCTATTTTAAATGTATGATTAATATCGTATAAATTGTCAGTTTTAAAATAAGTTTTCGGTTGTATTTTTAATATTGTATCAATAGCGTTGTTAATATTTTTTTCGTTATGTTTTAAACGTCCATCTGAAGTATTCGGGTCTTCACTTGGAAGTACATAATTACTTAAATTTGCCTGAAAAAGACCATCATTAGCAGAGATGACATTATTATCTGTAAATATATTTCCTTTTACATAAATATCACCATCCACAACAACATTATTAAAGGACGGGTTCTCTATACCACTTATATCCTTAAATTCTACTTTATTACCGTCTAAAGCAAAGCTATTTAAATCGTCTTCTTCTAATTTACTGTTTAAAAATGCTTCAATTTGTGTTAAATCTAATGTTGACGTATCTAAAGATGATATATTTATAGAGTCAAGTAGTGTAAAACTACCACCATTTGTGTTATATACATATAAAGTATCTCCAAAACCCGCAACAACTTTACTACCATCTTTTGAAATTGTAATATTGGGTATTGTAGACGACGACATTCTTTAATATAACATACATATTTTTTTTGTATTTAATAATTTAAGAGTTAAATATATAGAATGATTGAAAATAATATGTTAGACCCTTCAGTAAATATTTTAAACTCCGTAAATGATATTTCTGGTATAGAACCAGATATTTCAGGTTCAAATTCACGTGCTCCAAAAAAGAATAATTGGGTTTCATTTACAATAGGTATTATTTTAGCGTTTTTAATACCTACTTTTTTATTCTTTTTTGTTCAATCTAATATGTTATATAAAATTTATAAAGATAAAGGATATAATGAATTTCAAGATATTATAAAAAAAACATTCAAGTTTTTTGAATTCGAAGGTGATAAACAAGTAGGAGGACAACAACATAGTGTAAAACACACAACATCTAAACCAGTCCACACAACATCTAAACCAGTTCATACCACATCTAAACCAGTCCACACAACATCTAAACCAGTTCACACAACATCTAAACCAGTTCACGGCACATCTAAACCAGTTCACGGCACATCTAAACCAGTTCACACCACATCTAAACCAAGTTTTAAATCATCTATTTTAAAAAATTCAATGAAGTCGCACTTAAAACATATGAGAGATAATCCACAGGATACAAGAGAGACAATGGAATTATTTTCTTCAAGTTTTGATGATTTTAAAAGAAATTATAAAAAATATCATAATAATTTCTTAAATAGAGTGATAAATAATAATTTTATAAGTTCTTTTCTACACCAAAATGAACAAAGTGGATTTATAGATAGTTTAATGTATACATTTGGTATTATAATATTACCATTTTTATATATTTTATTACATATTCAATACTTTTATGAATTAACAACATCTATATCATTTTCTTTAATAAGTGATTTTATAAAATCCATAAATATAATAGATAATGGTATCCTTATATTTATTATAGGAACTGTAATAACATTATTATACTTTTGGGTTGGTTTAGTTTTTCCATTCCCTTGTTTAGCTCATTTATTTTATATTTCTATACCTACAATTATATTCTTCTTCTTATTTGTGTTTATGCCTCCAGTAGAAAATGGTGAACTTCAAATTAAAAAACTAATTACATACGCAAGAAAACAATTAAATTCATACTCGCTATTTCTCTCATTACAAATTATTATAGCAATAATGATAGTATCTACAATCACACTTAAGAAAGATACAGCATATATTTTTAATGGTGTTGGAGGAGTATTTTTATTATTTGTAATAGGTAAATTAATTTATGATTTATTTACTGATTCTTAACTAATTGTCTTGTATCATTAAAAAATACACGCGTTTCTTCAACGTGTGATGGATTATGTAAATTCATTTCAGGTTCTTTAAATAATAAAGAATGTTTTTGTATATCGTGATTTACATCAATGTTATACTGATTATATAATGAACTTTTTGTTGATGGTATATATGATGTATATACACACTCTTTTTGTTTAGGAAAGAATTGATTTCTTAAATGATGTTCAGCATCAATTGATTTTGCGTAACCAATATATGGATATTTAGAATTTGAAGGTAAAAAATGTGTAGATGTAAAATATTGTATAGGTTTATGTTTTAAATTTGTTTGTCCGTATTGCACACCTCTTCGTGTATGTTGTGGGCGCGGGTCAACCGTAGTCGGTATATTTGTAGAAGCTAAATTTCTATTATATAATCTTTCATTTAGTTGTTCTAATCTCTCATAATTACAAAAATATGTTTCTGTAAATAAATTACGTTTATACATATTTTTATATTGTTATGAGAAATAATTATTGTAGTAAAACTTTATGACATTTATTCAATATTTCTTTTAAATCTTTTATCTCTTTTAAAATATGTTTTGTTTCTTCTGGTTGTAGATTATTTAGAATAATGTATTCTTCTTTTAAATTATCATAATCATCTTTACATTTTTTATAATACTTTTTAATAATACCACGATTATATGGTGTGTAATGTTCTAATAATTTAATACAATGATTTTTTTGTTGATTTTTAAGTTCATTATGATAGTTATTTAACCCCTTATACATATTTGTATAATAACCTAATTCACGACTATTCATAAAGTAAATTTATATAATAAATAAATATAAAAATAAAAATTCATAATTAATTAGATTTTTTTCTTTAATTAGAATATTAACAATTAAAAATATGGATCATTTAGAAACAAGAGAGAAAGTCGTTCAACCAATTGATAAACTGGACAACAACAATTATGAAAAATCACATATTCAAGACCATGAAATGATGCGTATTCGTGGTCGTAATATTGATTTAGTTGAAGACTTACCATCTAAACAAACTAAAAATGAAAATCCACGAAATAATACTTCTTCAAAAAAACGTGTTCAAGATGAATATTTATTAACAGAAAATCCTAATCGTTATGTAATGTTCCCTATACAAGATAATGATATTTGGAGAATGTATAAGAAACAAGAAGATTGTTTTTGGCGTGTAGAAGAGATTGATTTTAGTAAAGATATAGATGACTGGAACAAATTAACGACACAAGAACAACATTTTATTAAAATGATACTTGCATTTTTTGCGGCGAGTGATGGAATTGTTTTAGANAATTTAGCATCAAGATTTATGAATGAGATACAATTACCTGAAGCACGTGCATTTTATGGGTTTCAAATTATGATGGAGAATATCCATTCTATTACATATTCAACTTTAATTGATACATACATAAAGAATGAAGATGAGAAAATAAAAACATTTCGTGCGTTAGATCATTATCCTTGTATCAAGAAGAAAGCAGATTGGGCAATTAAATGGATACATGATAAAAGAAGTTGTTTTGCTACACGACTGATTGCGTTTGCTATTGTTGAAGGTATATTTTTCAGTGGTGCGTTTTGTAGTATCTTTTGGTTAAAAAAACGTGGATTAATGCCTGGATTAACATTTAGTAATGAATTGATTAGTCGTGATGAAGGATTACATACTGAATTTGCTGTTCTTCTTTATAAGAAATTAAAGAATAAAATACAGAAGAAGCGTGTCTATGATATTATTCGTGAAGCAGTTGAAATAGAAAAAGAATTTATTATTGAAGCGTTGCCATGTAGATTAATTGGTATGAACTCATCTTTAATGGGTCGTTATATTGAATTTGTTGCTGACCGTTTATCAACACAATTAGGATATGACAAGATTTATAATACAAAAAATCCATTTGATTTTATGGAAATGATTAGTGTAGAAGGTAAAACCAATTTCTTTGAAAAACGTGTAAGTGAATATTCATTAGCGACCATAAACAAAGGTGGAGAAGACGCGTTTGAAGATGTTGAATTTTAGAAAAGGTTATAATGTTAAACAAACAAAAATAAAGTCATAAAACATTTTTAGAACATATTTTTCTAAAAATGTGTAAAAATCCTTAAATTTTATGAATATCTGTTTCATCATAAATCATTGTATGAGGTATTTTTTTTGAAATTCTTGGATTATCTATATCATAAAACATGTAATAAATGTGAATTTTGTCTTTTTGTTTTTTTGCTCTAAGTTTTTTTTTCAATTCAACAAATAAGCGTAATCTTTCTTTTCTCTTTTTTTTAGTATATCCAGGTGGGACTTTATAATTATCAGGGTTCCATCTAATCACTACTAAATCTTTTCCTTTAATACCATTTTCATCATATATATCACTAATTCTTTTTTCATCACAAGAATAGTTTCCATTTTCTCTTTTATGTTGATATTCATCACATTCATCTATTTCTACCTTTTCTGCGCCGATATATAATTTATCTGGTCTATATAAAGAACATCCACCATTAGATTTTAAACTCTTATCACTTGAAGTTAAGAATTCCGTTCCTAATTCTTTATCAATATAATCACTCCATATATGTTCTATTCTTGATTCTTTACCAGTTGCTTTTTTATAACATTTACGACATATCTTATATGTACCAGTATGGTCTATATGTGATATATGTGAATTTCTATTATAATAACAAAACTCACATTTGTGAATACCTATATCATGAACGTATTCTTTGTGTAGTTTTAAAGAACTTTTTTGTTTAAACTTGCTATCACAACCGTCAACATCACAATGAAACCATTTTACACTTATATCATGAACGTATTCTTTGTGTAGTTTTAAAGAACTTTTTCGTTTAAACTTGCTATCACAACCGTCAACAACACAATGAAACCATTTTACACCTATATCATGAACGTCCGCTTTGTGACGTTTTAAACCACTTTTTCGTTTAAACTTGCTATCACAACCTTCAACATCACAATAAAACCATTTTACACCTATATCATGAGCATCTGCTTTGTGACGTTTTAAAGAACCTTTTCGTTTAAACTTGCTATCACAACCGTCAACATCACAATGAAACCATTTTACACCTATATCATGAACGTATTCTTTGTGTTGTTTTAAATGACCTTTTTGTTTAAACTTGCTATCACAACCGTCAACATCACAATGAAACCATTTTACACCTATATCATGAATGTCTGCTTTGTGTTGTTTTAAACCACTTTTTCGTTTAAACTTTTGTTTACATCCTTCAACATCACAATGAAACCATTTTACACCTATATCATGAATGTCTGCTTTGTGTAGTTTTAAAGAACTTTTTTGTTTAAACTTGCTATCACAACCTTCAACATCACAATGAAACCATTTTACACCTATATCATGAATGTCTGCTTTGTGTTGTTTTAAACCACTTTTTCGTTTAAACTTGCTATCACAACCGTCAACAACACAATGAAAGTAATTATTACTCATTTTTATTATAAATTGTTGAATATTATTATTATATTTTTTAAATCAATTTTCTAAAATATATAAACTTGATTTATTATAGTAAATAGTCAATGTTTAAAATGTTTTTAATTATAAATTCATACATTCAATAATATAAAAAGTTTATGTAATTTATGTGTTACTTGTTTAATATGATATACTGAATATACGATTGCTAATGTATTAAATATTTTTAAAGTGTTAAGTTGTATCATTAATAAGATATGTACTTCTATTACTAATATATGTATAAATATGATGAAACATAAATAATGTGTTATATGTAAATTTGTTAAAAATCTATTTTGATATTCATTATCATCTATAATAAACACGTCTTCATAATTATTTTCTATAATACCAGCTGGTTCAATCGGTTCATAATGTTCTTCAATACTTTCAGACTGTGTTTGTACGCCCATTATTTGTATATGAATTACTTGATAACAATTTTGGTATCAATTTTATAAGAACTGCAACAAATATACCAGAAATAATTTGTAATGGAGTATGAAATCCATCTATATATCTTTGTAAAATAACGATTATAGTCATTAAACCCATGATTGGTGTTGGATAGTGTAAAAATATAGTTGTTGTTAATTGAGAATGACCTGACGGTAAAGCATAATGAAATCCAAGATATTTACTTATAGGGTGTGATAACCATCCAGTTTCAATATGTTCTTTAGGTAATTTTCTTTCAACACGGAATATATTTTTAAGAATAGTATTAATAATAAATGAAATCGTTAATAGTTGTATATTATGAGTTTTATAAAGATAGTATAAAATTTGTATATAAAATACGATAGAATATAGTATCATATTTTATATTTTTATAATATAAAAAATAATGGATATTGAAGAAGTAAAAACAACAAATGCGATTAAAGATACTATACCAGCGACATTTAAACGTTTAAAAGAATATGCTATAAAAACATTAAACAATAAAAAAACAATGAAATTTGAAGTTGGAGATTTACTTCCTGTTATTGTTGAATTGATGAAAGAGTTAAAGATGTATCATACATTAAAAGGACCAGAGAAACGTGAAGTCATTTTAGAGATATTAACTGAAACTATTCAAGAAATCTCTCCAGATACATATAAACAAATACAACCTATAGTTGAAGATATTGTTCCAAAGGCGATTGACTTATTCTTTGAATTAAACCAAACTGATTCAGGATTATTTAAATCTATCACAAAAAATAATAATTCAACAATTAGAAGATTATTATGTTGTTTTAGACAAATGTTAAGATAAGACTATTTAAAAGTTCTAAATTGAGATTTATACAATCATATCCATTTTTATTTTTGGATGATGAAAATAATCATTCAAGATAAAATCATCTATTTCATAATCATCAATACAATCTTTTTTTTGTTTTATATGTAATGTTGGAGACTTGTAAGGATTTCTATTCATTTGTTCTTCTAAAGGTTTAATATGGTTTTCATAAATATGAACGTCACCCAAATTATGAATAAACATTCCTGGTAAAAGACCACAATGTTTTGCTAATAATATAGTTAACGCACTATATGAAGCTATATTAAATGGTACACCAAGTCCAACATCTCCACTACGTTGATATAAACTACACGATAATTCTTCTTTTTGGTTTACGTGAAATTGAAATAATACGTGACAAGGCGGAAGTGCCATTAAATGAAGTTGTAAAGGGTTCCATGCGGATACAATTAACCTTCTTGAATTTCTTGTTTGTGGATTAGATAATTGATTTATAACGTGTTGTAACTGGTCTACACCATTTTTATCATATTTTTTATCACAACTTATATAATCTCCTCCAAAATTACGCCATTGAAATCCATAAATAGGTCCCAAATCATCTTCTTTGTAATGAAAAAGACCACGTGAATCTAAAAATGAACGCGTGCCATTACCGTTCCATATATGAATATTTTTTGATTTTAATATACGGTTATCTGTATCACCTCTTAAAAACCATAACAACTCATTTATACAAGTTTTCCACGCCATTTTTTTTGTTGTAAGAAGTGGAAATGTATTATTTCTTAAATTATATCTCATTGTATATCCAAATGTTGAAAGAACATTACCATTGCGTCCTTTAATTAACTCTCCTCTTTGTAAGACGTGTTTTATTAATGATAAATATTTATATTCTTGATGATACATATTTATGATTGTAAATAATTATTTAATTAAATATAATTCATATAATTAAATAATATGAAACACGCAATAATTTCTCCTATAATTTCAGAAAATGATAAATGGGAAAGTTATAAAGATACATATTTATATAAATTATTTTTAAATACGTTAGTAAAGACTTATACAACAAGATATAAAAATGAAAATCTATATACAACTGTATACATTAGTTATAATAATGACAATAAAATATATAGTAATGAAGATGAACGTAAACATATCATAGACTTCATAAATAATTATAGAAACATTGAATGTAAATTTATTTTAATAGATGATTATATTTACACAAATATTTTAAATGGTCTTGGTAAGGTTGCTTATGATGATGGTTGTGATTATTTTTATATTTGTAATGATAGCACTTTATTCTATACAAAACATTGGGATATTGAATGTATTGAATTATTAGATAAGAATAATAATATAGGATATGTAGAAACAAAAAGTATATTTAAAACTTTTATGTATCCACGCTTACATATAGATTTTCTTGGAAAAATTATGTTAGAAGATTTACCGTATAATAATTATGATGATTGGGGTTATAATATATTTTTATCAAAATACAAATTAGAAAGACACACGTTTGGGTTTTATAATGATTGTATTCAAACAAAATATTATATTTTTGATATTTCAAATAACGTTAATATGTATTTAAATAATAATAATTATTATTATAAATTAAAAGATTACATTTTTAAAAATAAATTAAAATATACAAAAAAAATAGGTAAAATTATAGATAATACTTGTATATTTCAAGATTATCCTTTAACAAATAACGAAGATGACCCAATTTATTTAATTACACAGTTTTATATTGATAAAGATAGAGAACGTCAAAAAGAAATAGTTAGTTGTCTTAAACGTAATATCAAATTAAATATATTTAAATTTATAATTTTATTATGTGAAAGAAGATATACTAAAGAAGAGTTGGAGATAGATGACAATGAATATCGTAACGTTTTACAAATTGTTATTAAAAAAAGAATGACATACGCGGACGCGTTCCTAATAATTAAACAATTAAAGTTAAAAGGTTATATGTGTGTCGCGAATAGCGACATCTTCTTTGATAATACAATAAATAATCTTCATCATACGTGTTTATCTTATAGAAAATCGTGTTTTTGTTTATTAAGAATAGATTATATAAAAGATAAAAAATTAGAGGACCATAAATTAGATAAATTACAAAATTGGAGTCAAGATGTATGGATATTACATAGTAATTTTTTGCCTAAAGATAATCTAAAAAAATATAATTATAAATTAGGTATTCCTGGTTGTGATCATATTATACTAAATAAGTTATATAATGATGGTTTTATTTGTTATAATTATCCCTATATGATACGCACATATCATTATCATACTTCAAATATCCGAAATTATACACACGATAATAGGTATAAAGATGATTATTTATTTATTAAACCGAGAATTTATAGTAAAAAAACGTTTAATAATACAGAATATTTATCTAAAAAATGTATTAATTTAGTATGTTATGAAATAATTTATTTAAAAGCGTTGTTAATGCTTGTGCAAACAATTTATAATTATGGTAATCTTGATAGTAACACAGACATTGTAATACATACAACAAGTGAAATAAAGAAAATTATAGAGAAAACACCATATAACAATAAAAAATTAAAATATGTTATAAAAGACGATGATGATACAAACCAACATATTTGTGATTATGAAGATACTTTGGATATAGATTTACATAGTATAGTGAAGGGTGATTTAAATAAAATATTTAATACACCTAAANAAGATAGAGAACAACATATTTCATACAACGATACANATGTATATAGTGATTGTGTAATTCATAAATTTACATATCATACTTATAATGAAATATTAAATTTTTTCAAAGAATATGATAATTTGTATTAAATTTTAGATATTTTTTCAATAATTGTTTGAATATCTAAAAATATTTCGGGAAATAATTCTAATTGCGGATGTGACTCCCATAAATATCTACAAAATGACCATTCAAATTCTAAATCATGAATAGAGAATTGTTCGTATGAAGGGAATATATTCATATATTTTTTCGGTATGAGTTGTTCTCTATATTCTGGTGGTATAACGTAACATAATTGATGTATTGGAAGAATTTTTAACGAAGTGGTTGGAACATATATATTATCATTAAAATATTCATAAATATGTTTAATAAGAGGTGGATAATCATAATCATAGCACCATGAATTTATATATTTCATATTATGACCTTTTGTATAATAAGTCCATACCCATTGTAATCCTGTTAAATAATGATGAACACTTTTTTTAATAAAAGAGGTTGTCATTAATGGTTGTTTATGTAATACTTGATAATATCTATATTCCCAACCTTTAACACCAGGACATATAAATTCTTCATGTTCACGATGAATAACAGGAATACGTTCAAACATTTTCATTTTTTGTTCTTTTGTTAATGGTTTCTTAAGATTAATATATTTTTCTCCATACAACTTATTTAAATCATATTGTTTTCTAATACGTCGTTCTTCATATATCATTAACTCTTTAAAATAAAGTTTAAGGTGTGACCAATTAATATTCAATGTATCGTCATCAATTAAAGGATATTTTGTTAAATGTTTCAATAATTCATCAAGACCATCTTCACGTAGATTGATTGAAGGATGATGAGGTAAGAAGTCATTACCAAGTAGAAATGTAATAAATGCGTAATCATAAATACGTTCAGTATATAATGAATAAATAGATCTTACGAATTGTTGAATATCTAATTGTATAAATTCACTTTTATATTGTGTCGAGGATATATGTTTAGGTTCTCTCAATAAAATCATATTCATACAATAAGTATGATGACATAATCCAAGAACGATAAGATCTGCGTCTAAACCATAAATGACAGTAGATGTTTTTTTATGATAATGTTTATAATTACGTATATAATTAAAAATCTTATGTTCTCCTTCTCCATATTCTCTTGACCCGGATAATATAATTTCTGGTTTTTCGTCCATTTTATATAAATATTTGTTCATCCATACATTTTTATTATGAAAATAATGTTCTAAATATTCATCTAATTTATTCATAAATTCTGTTCCTGTTGTAATTTTTAATCTTGAAGATTTTTCTTCTGGACTATTTAAAATACTATGTTCTATGTGTTTCAAATATGAACTTTTAATACGTCGTGTTCTTTGTTGTTTTATTTTAGCGAGTGGTGGAACACCATCAAATGTAATCATTACTTTTTTTTGAGGTTGAACGACATATATAATATAGCATATTCTTTCAGCAATTTTTTGTAAATGTTCTTCTTCATTTTCACAAAATGTGTCATAAATAATTGAGTTTCCGTCAAAATATAGATTATCTATGACATTATTATTATCTTCTCTCCATTCACGAACAACATTATCATTATGTTCTATAATATACCTAAAATAACTTGGAATACCCATTTTATAATGTTAAATAAAAAAAATAATATAATAAAATGATTTCAATTTTTTTATAGTTTCTCATTTAATTCTTCTAATTCTCTTAACCATAATTGATAAATGGTAGTATCTTTTAGTTCATTAAGTTGATGTTCTTTTTCTTCTGTTTTCATAATTAATTCTTGGATATATTCTTCCATAAACAATTCCATTTTCATAGATGTTAGATATGAATATGTATTTTCAATCTTATCATAACCACGTTGTTCTAATTCTGTATATACATTATCTTTTGTCTTTCTCTTAAGAGATAAATGATGTTTATCATTATCATCGAGTAGTTGTTCTTCAATAAAACGTTTACGATTTTTAAGTATTTTTAATTCTTTCTTATAAATATCCAATAAATATTGCTTACGTTTTTCATAATATTCAAGACGTATTGGTATATATTCATCAATAATTTCTTGAACGTCTTTATATTTTTTAAGTTGTTGTTTAGAGTTAAATAATGTCATATTATTTGTTGTTTGTATTGAATATAAATTGAGGACATATTCAAGTTTTGTTATTTTTGTATCAAATTTTACTGATATCATTGTATCAATTAATTCTTGTAATTGTTCTGGATTGTAAAATGTAATTGTAAATTGGATTTGTGTATCCGTACATTCATCTTTATAATCTTTAATTATACTCTTTTTCTTTTCTGTTCCATCGCGTAATATTTCAAGAAATTCTTTATACTTTTCAGTCCATACCTTAATAGGTAGTTCAGTAATACGAATTACATTTGATTTAAGTTTTTCCCATTTTCCTTTAAACATCCAGGTATGGTCATTAATTTTTACAGTATCTCCTTTAAATCCTTTATAATATGGTTTAAATTCAATATGAAATGGTAGTTTATCTTTTAATTTACAAGAAATATATTCAATAATAACTTTTGGATTATATGGAAGCACGTTGGTGCTATATCCTGTTCCAATACCAATTGACCCATTTACTAATATCATAGGTATAATTGGAACATAAAATTCTGGTTCAACTAAATCTCCATCATCATTTAGATAGTTTAAGATTGGACTATCTTCTTTACGATAAATATAAGATACAATAGGATTTAGTTTCGTAAATATATATCTCTCGGCGGCACTATCTGTCCCTCCTTTAAGACGCGTACCAAACTGACCAAGTGGTTGAAGAAGATTAATATTATTTGAACCAACAAAGTTTTGTGCCATTCCAATAATAGCGGTATTTAAACTCATCTCTCCGTGATGATAACCTGAATGTTCAGATACATATCCTGAAAATTGTGCTACTTTAACTTCCTGTTTAAGATTTCTCTTAAACGCACAATATAAAATCTTACGTAAAGATGTTTTCAATCCGTCCATTAGATTAGGGATTGAGCGTTCATTATCATATTTTGAGAAATGGATTAGTTCTTTATTAATAAAGTCACGATAATATAGTTCAGTATTATCATAATTAAGTGTTACAGATTTATCATATTGTGATAACCATTGTTTACGATCATCCGCTCTTTTTTTATTAAATACCATATCAATACAACTCTCATCTTCGGGTGTATCATAAACACAAGTCATAAATTTCTTTTCTTTAAAATATTCTTTAAACTCTTTACTTGTACTTGTACCAAGACCCTTATAATATTTTACTTTCCATTTATCTGATTGAGGTGTTGTTTCTTTCCATTGATGATAATTATCTTCGTGATAGAAACTAATAACTTGTTGACCCTTGAATACTTTCAATATAGGTGTATTCATAAAACGAATAAAGTTTTTGCGTTTAAAGAGCGACGGCCATAATGTTTGAAATAGATTAATAATAAGACCCTTAATATGGTGACCGTCTTTATCAAAATCTGTAAGACATAATATAGAACCATATCTTAATGACGAGATATCATCTTCATATGTTTTATTAATTTGAAGACCAATAATCTTCTTAAGGTCATTCAACTCTTGGTTTTGTTGTAATCTGGATAAAGAACAATCTTTAACATTAATAAATTTACCTTTCAAAGGGTATACACCCATATAATTACGGTCTTCTTTAGATAATCCAGACATTACACCTGATTTTGCTGAATCACCCTCACAAAGGATGAGTGTACACTGGTTTGATTTTGATGTTCCAGCATAATTTGCGTCAACTAATTTAGGTATACCTTTGATTGTCTTTGTTTTCTTTCCATCAGTTTTTTGCATACTTTTATGTGTTTTAATATCTGTAAGAGATAGTGCTGTATCTACAACACCTAAACGTATAATTTTTTGTATAAATTTGTCACTTACATTTACAGATGAACCAAAATTCGTGATTTTTGTATTCATTGTTTCTTTTGTTTGACTATCGAATGAAGGATTTTCAATAACACAATTTACGAAAATCATAAGTTGTTCTTTAAGTGTGGTTGGTTTAACTTTAACTTTCTTCTTTGTTTCGATATATGAAACAAGTTTTTTGATGATTTGATTTAGAATGTAATCAACATGTTTGCCACCTTTTGATGTATAAATTCCATTTACAAATGAAACTTGTGTAAATTCATCTAATGGTGTTAAAGCAACAGCGTATTCCCACCGTTGATTTCCTCGTTCATATACATATTTTGGAACATAATGTTTGATATATTGTTCAAATGTTTTAAATGGTGTTTGAATACCATTAAAATATACTTTTACATCTTTTGTTGTAATCGCGCCGATATCAATTGTTCTTTTACGAATAAGTTTCTTCATATCTTCAGGAAACTTGTTTGTATTGATACCAAATCTTTTAAAATCGGGTTGAAATGATACTTTTGTATATGGTTTTTTACTACATTTTGTGATTTTAGGTGGTTCAATAATATCAAGATTATTACGAAATACTTGAGTATATTTTAGTTTACGTGTTGAATCAACTGTTTCTATTTTACCCCATTTAGAATAAATTAATACAAGTTTAAAACCAAATCCATTCTTACCACCAACAATTTTCTTTTCTTTTTTATCATAATTTGTAGATGTCCGTAAATGTCCAAAAATCATTTCAGGTATCCATAAATTATATTCAGGATGTTTTTCAACATCAATACCTTGACCGTCATTCTCAATATGTATGGTTTCATCATCAATAGATACTTTAATATATTTTACGGGTGTTGAGGATGATAACATTCTAACATAATGATCTCTCGCGTTTACAATTCCTTCATCAAAACATTTATACAATCCAGGTATCCATGTATAATCTTCATAACTCATTTTATCTTCATTATACATCCAATCATGAATAGTATCTTCTTCAACAGAACCGATATATGTATCAGGTGCGTCAAGAATATGTTGTTTATCTGTTTTCTTCTGATATTTTTTAGAAAGTTGTGTCGTCATTATGAACAAACAAGGTTAAATTATCTTAAACTATTATTTTAAAATTCAATTTTTTTTCTTAATGTAATATATAAATTATGAAACGTATTATGAGAAAAGATGATGGTAAATACCACATTAAAGGAAAGGTATATGAATTATTAGAAGGCAGTCGTGCACAAGTATGGCATGGAACCGCTTACAGAACAACAGGTGGTTTAACAAAATCTGATTTAATGATGAATAAACATGGGCGTATTGTTAGTAAAACAAAACACAAGACAGCGAAAAAAGAAAAACGTTTAGAAAAAGCAGGTTATAAAACAGAAAAAGGTAAATTCGGAGCTGTTAAAGTAAAAACAAAAAAATCTAAACGTTCTACACGTCGTCGTGGTTAAATAGTTATAAAATATTGGTTAAATATATAATGATAAATATAAATTTATGTCCTCCCGCGATTATATATTTAATATTTTCTTCAATACAGATTGTAATTGATGTATTTCAAGGAATGTATAACACCGCTTTTATGAAGACGTTTGTCACTATTGTTATAACAATGTTGCTTCAATACCTTTGTAGTATAGATTTAACAATTATTTCTTGGATTATTGTATTATTACCTTTTATTTTAATGACGACAATTGTAGCGATATTATTATACACCTTTGGTTTAGACCCATCAACAGGTAAAATACATATTGATAATAAACAAAAATAAAGAAAAATTTACATAATAATATATTTAAAAATGATATTTGGAAAATATTTAAGTGATATATGTGTAAAGACACTACTTATCTTTGTAGATACCGTTCATATTATTCAAGATGTATATCATAACTATTTAAAACCTTTTTATAAAAATCAAATTATGCCTGTTTTAGTTGACCATACTACAATATTATTAAATGAGGATTTAGTAGATAAGTGTTACCTAATTTATGATGGTGATTCAATTTATACTTATTCATTATATAATTGTACGAAACAAGAGTTATTAAAACTTTTAAATAATAATGTGGTTATATTTTCATTTTTGTTAAACGATGATATTGAATATGATAATAAAGAAAAACGTCGTTATGTTATTTTAAATCAGACAACATTATTTGAATATTTTGAAGATGTTGTATATAATGGTCGTGTATATTCAAAACCAAATATTACGAAAATGCGTAATTCTATACAAACGCCATTTATGTTTGTAGAATTAAATAAACATCAAGATATTTATAAAGAAATACGTAAGTATTTTATAAGTGGAAATTGTTTAACTCCACGATGGTTTGAATACTTTATGAAACATCATTATAATCAAAGTCATAGTATTTATGAGATACATTTTGTAAATAATCATTGTAAAGAAGGATATTGGTCACAAAAACAATGGTGTAAAATACAAAATGATGGTAGGTACACTATTCAAGAATATGATATAAATGAAAAATAAATCTAAATATAACTCTTTATTTAATATATTATTATGAATAAAGAGTTATTACTTGAAGATACGTGGGTTTTTTATTCACATTTACCTCACGACACGGATTGGTCATTAGAATCATATAAACGAATATATACATTTAGAAATTTAAAAGATATGATAGTATTGATTGAAAATATACATAAGAATTTAGTAAAAAGATGTATGTTATTTATAATGAAGAATGATATTAATCCAGTATGGGAGGATAAATCAAATAGTAATGGTGGTTGTTTTTGTTTTAAAATTCCAGAAAATGATATTGAACTTGTATGGAAAATGTTTGTATATAAAATTATAGGTTGTGATATTGATGAAACCATATATAAACACATTAATGGTATATCCGTTTCTCCCAAAAGAAAAAATTGTATTATAAAAGTATGGATGAATACAAAAGAATATAAAAATGCCGATATTTTTAATTCATTATTTATAAATTCTAATGATAACAATGGACTTTTTAAACCAAATGTAAAATCATTTTAATACGTATTATAAGANGNTTTATTGTGTTCTTCATTATCACTTTCAAGTGGTGCGAGACATAGTTTTATTTCTCCTAATGATGGAACATCATATTTTACAATTAATGGAAGATTGTTTCCAAGAAGTAGTTCAATTGAATTACATAAGTTCGTACATTTAATGAAATAGTTTAAATATTTCAATGAAAATTCTCCTTGAACTATTTTTGTTTCATCTTGTTTTTGTATATATTGCATATTCTCATCACATTCAGACCGTTTAATTTGAACGTTTGCGTATGGACCTTTTAAATTAAACCATAATTCATCACCTACACTCTTAATTTCTAAACGATTAGAGAAATGTGATAAATCACGAACAATCTTTTGAAAATCGTTCGAAGGTAAATTAATAATAGAAGAATATTTTACGTTTGTTGGTATATCACTATATTCAACTGTTGGTTCAATCAATCTTAATTTATAAATTCTTTGTTGTCTTATTGTATCATTTTCAAAACATATTGTAAGATATTTNACAACACCTTCCTCGTAATCATCATCTTCTATNTAGATTGATAATATATCATGATTATCAACAGTATTTATAATCTTGAATAAATGGAATATATTAACACCTAAAATAATCTTACTTTCTGAACAAAAATATTCTTCAAACCCTTCTGACTCTAAAAATAAATGAACTAAAATATTGTGACTTTTATCCATATTAACAATAGTCATTCCGTTTTTTGTAAATTTGATATTAGTTTCAAGTAATATATCTTTTANTGCAGTCATTAATGTCTTAAATGGTGTTATCTGTGATGTCTTTATTTGTAACTTCATATGATTTAAATATATGTATTAATATTTAATTTTATTTATAACTAAATAACTAATTAAAAATCCAAACAAAAATCCTAAACTATATTGTTTTAAATTCACTCTATCTTTTTTATATATTGTAAGGTCTCTCCACGTATTCCAAGAATACTCTTTTAAAGTCATTGCTTTCCTGACTTCATTCACCAGTAAAAACGACCATTCAAACATTTTCGTTTTAGATATTATATACTGTTGTAAAGGGTATTTATAAACTAGTCTTCGTTAAATATGAACTCCATTCTTTATCTGGAATAAAAATAAATATATTTGTGAACCAATCATATATTTTTTTTTGTCCTTGTTTAGATGGGGTTTCAGGAATACTTTCAATCATTAATCTTATACATTTTTCATAAGAATACCACCATTCCATTAATAAAATTGAACTTCTTTTTTTTATTTATATAAAAAATAAATAATGGTATATACATATTGGAAACATTGGAATTATAACCATATGAATAGTAAAAAATCTTGTTTAAATTGTGGTAAATATAATCATATGTTTTCATCTTGTAAACTTCCAATTACAAGTATTGGTATCATCGCGTTTCGTTATAATAAAAAAAAGCGTGAATATTTAATGATACAACGTCGTGATACATTAGGGTATGTAGATTTTATGAGAGGTAAATATCAAATTTATAATAAAGATTATTTAATGAATATCATAAATGAAATGACAATTAAAGAAAAAAATAAATTATTATCTTTAACATTTGAGGAATGTTGGAAGAAATTATGGGGAAAATATCATACAAAATATCAAAATGAAAAATATATATCACGTAATAAATTTCATCAATTAAAAAATGGAGTAATTATTGACAATGAATTATATACATTACAACGTCTAATTGAAGAAAGTGATACACAATGGGAAGAACCAGAATATGGATTTCCAAAAGGTCGTCGTGCAAATAAAGAAAGTGATTACCAAACTGGAATTCGTGAATTCTGTGAAGAAACAGGATATAAACCTGAAGATTTAAATATTATTGAAAATGTTATACCATTTAATGAAATTTTTACGGGGTCTAACTTTAAATCATATAAGCACACATATTATATTGGTGAGGTCATTAATCATACTTATCAGTTACAAAATTATCAGCGTTGTGAAGTAGGTGATATTCAATGGTTTACATATGAAGAATGTGTAAAGCATATACGTCCATATAATATTGAACGTCTTAATATTTTAAATCAAGTTGATACAATGTTAAATAAATGTGATTTTATATAATAATTTTTATATATATATAGTTTAAAATGGAAGAATTAGAAAAAAATATTCAAGAATACAAGAATAATAATGATGTAATTCGTGAAACATTGAAAAAACAAGGTTTAACAATGACACCAAAATTATTAGAGGAATTGAGTAAATTTGAAAGTAATGATTACAAAATGACTACACGACCTGAATTATATCCTAACGTGCAAGACCCATTATTTAATTTGAAATTATATTTAAAAAAAGAATTTCGTGATACAAAATATCCAAAACTACCTGATAAATCATCTAAAGAATTATCAACAACTATGTGCGATTCACAAGACTTTGAATTAGCACCTCACCAAATTTTTGTTCGTAATTTTTTGTCTAATTTTACTCCTTATAATGGTTTATTATTATATCACGGTTTGGGAAGTGGAAAAACGTGTTCTGCAATTGGTGTAAGTGAGGAATATCGTAAATATATACAACAATTAGGTAATAATAAAAAAATTATTGTTATTGCGTCACCGAATATTCAAGATAACTTTAAATTACAGTTATTTAACAAAGATAAATTAGTATATAATAATGGTTACTATAATTTGAACGCGTGTACAGGTAATAGTTTAATTCAAGAAATTAATCCAACAAATATACGTAATTTAAACAAGGAAGACTTAAGTAAGCACATCAATAAATTAATAAAGCAATATTATACATTCATGGGTTATACACAATTTGCGAACCTTGTAGATGAACTTGTAGAAAAAAATAAAAATATGAAGAGAGAGAATATTATACGTGAATATTTTTCTGATAGGTTAATTATTATAGATGAAGTTCATAATATACGTGACGAATTAGATGATAATGACAAAATAAAACGTGTATTAGAAAATTTAACTGATGTTTCAAGATATACAAGAAATTTGAAATTATTATTATTATCTGCTACACCGATGTTTAATACATCGTCTGAAATATTATGGATTTTAAATTTATTACGTATGAATGATGGATATACTAATATAAAATACAACGAAATATTTGATAAACAAGGTGGATTACTTATAGATGATGATGGAACGCAGATAGGTCGCGATAGATTGATTGAATACTCCAGAGGTTATATATCATTTATTCAGGGAGAGAACCCGTATTCATTTCCATATCGTATATTTCCATCATTATTTGAAAAAGAGAATACAATATCTTCAATAGATTATCCGAAAACACAATTGAATGATGATACAATCCTTGAACCTATAAAGTATATTGATGTATATCTTACAACGATGGGTAGTATACAGAGTAAAATTTATAAAACTATGGAAGAAAATACAAAAGGTATGGGGTATCAAGATTTAGAAAAACCATTACAAGCGTTAAATATTGTTTATCCAGCACATAAAGAACAGGTTGGTGGTGTTCAAGAATTAAAACCAGCATACACGCTTGAGGATGTGTTAAATATTTCTTCTAAAAAACAAGTAGGTGGTGGTATTGAAGAACAGGTTGGATTAGATGGATTAAAAAATATTATGAATTTTTCTAATGGTAAGAATTTTGAATATAAAGAAGGCGTGTCCNCATATATTTTCTGAAGATGAGTTACTAAATTATAGTGGTAAGTTAACAACTATAATTAATAAGATTAAAAATAGTGAAGGTATTTGTTTAGTATATTCACAATATATTTATAGTGGTTGTGTTCCTCTTGCTCTTGCGTTAGAACAGCAAGGATTTATTCGTCACCCAAACGGTGGTGGTAAGTCATTATTTAAAGAAAAGTATAAACCTATTACTTTAAGTTCTAAAAATGGTAAGTCTTATCAACCAAAGTATATTATGATTACAGGTAATCAAGGGTTGTCTCCAAATAACTCGAGAGAAATAAATTTAGCAACTTCAGAAAATAATATAAATGGTGAGAATGTAAAAGTTATAATCATTTCAAGGTCTGGTTCAGAAGGTATTGACTTGAAAAATATTCGTCAAGCACATATTATGGAACCGTGGTATAACATGAACCGTATTGAACAAGTTATTGGACGTGCTATACGTTTTTGTAGTCATAAAAATCTACCTTTTGAAAAACGTAATTGTGAAATTTATTTATATGGAACTAAACCTGAAGGTGATAAAGAACCAGTTGATTTATATTTATATCGTATATCAGAACGTAAATCTATAAAAATAGGCGAGGTATCACGTGTGTTAAAAGAAAATGCTGTAGATTGTTTATTAAATCGTTCAGCAAATCAATTTGAACTTGGAGAGACAGTTAAAATTAATATTTCTTCAAGATTAGAACCGATTGATTATCGTGTTGGTAATAAACCATTTTCATCTTTATGTGATTATATGGATTCATGTTCTTATCAATGTGTTCCTGAATTGCCTATAAATGAAATAGATAGAATTGAACCTCGTAAAGACACATATCAAAATCAACATATGAGTATGAATATTGATAAACTTATAATGAGAATAAAACGTCTTTTTATAAATAATTATGTTTATGATAAAGATAAATTGATTGGTTTGATTATGTCTAAATATCAATATCCAAGAATTAAAATTATATATGCTATAAATAAATTCTTAAATAAACAAGAATTATTGATTGACCAATATAATAGAACTGGATATTTAATTGAAACGAAACATTATTATATATTCCAACCGATAGAATTACATACACATACAATTCCTATGATTGAAAGAAAACAACCAATACTTTATAAACTTAATAATATTCATCTTAATACGTCAGATACACAGTTTAAATATCAACAAAAAGATATTCCCATTAAAACAACTAAAAAGGTTGTTATGCAAAAACTGGATGGTGCGTCTATATTCAAGACATATGCTGCACAATTTAAAAAAATATTTGATAGAAAGATAGAAATAACGAATAGTGATACTATAAATTATGAATTAATGTCTATGAGTAATATTAAAAATTATTTCGGTGATGATATTACAGATGAGATTTTAAATAGATTATATATTCATAGATTATATGACGCGACAGAACCACACCATAAAATGGAGTTAATTACCTTTTTGTTAAAAAAGGATTTATTTGAAGAAGGTAAAGAAACAAATATTAGTGAAAAGAACATGTTCGGAAGAAAAATGATAAAATATTTAACATCATATATTAGAAATGATATTATAATAAATATAGAAGATGGTAAAAGGTGTATTCCATTTGTAAAATATGAAAGTTCAAAGTTAAAACTTGTATTTAAAGTTATAACAAACGATAATAACTTACGAGATATTGAAGAGAGTGAAAGATTATTATTAAACGAGAAATTAAAAGAAGTTTATAAAATAGATGATACAAAATATAATAGATATATTGGTATTATATATTATTTAAAGACTAAAAATGAGCTTGTATTTAAAATAAAAGATTTCACAATGAAAAGAAGAAATGATGGTGCGAATTGTAGTCATAAGCATATGAATGATATTAAACAAATTATAGATTCTATTATAAATAACAATTATCCAATAAAAGAAGAAATAGTAAAACCACAATATTGTTACGAATTAGAAATGATATTAAGATATTTTCAATATATTAATAAAAATGATAAAATATGGTTTTTAAATATAGAAAAGGCGGTATATAATAATATATCTAATATTAGAATTAATGAAAGATTTACTACTAATTAAATCTCCAATTTTTTCCACAATTTAAGCACGTAACAAATGTAGTAATAGGTTCATCAGCACTACGAATTTGTGCTTGATAATACGTACACTTACGTTGTTTACAACGACCACATTTAAATTCATTTGTTGCAGCTGACATTAACATTTCAATATCATTCTTTTCTTTTTCCATTTTCATTTGTATAAGTTCGTTCCAACGTTCCGGCATTAATTCTTGATGAGTTAAACGACCAATATCTTTACCTTTTATTTCTTTTTGTTTAATCCATTTTATTAGTCTTTTGTTATTAATATAAGATAAGTCATTAAGATTGAACCATATTGACCGTAATCGGTCTGTATATAATTGAACGAATAATGGATTATCCCATTTACGAACAATTAATTTTCTTTTTGCTTCTTGAATACACCAGTTATAAATACTTTTTTCAATATTTATACAAGTTGGTTTATACTTTTCATCTTCTTCAAATAATATGAATAATTTTTTAATAATATGTTTACGAAATTTATTTGCGTCTTTAATAATCATATACAATTTTTTATATATATTTAAAAAAAAATATATATAAATCAATTTTTAATTTTTTTTTTATTCATCAACATACTCTTCTTCATCTAATTCATCATTATCTGAAATTACAAAACCATCTTTTGCGTAACCTTGTGCTGTTCTCTCCAAATCATTATATATGTCATCTTCTTCATCATTTTCAGATTGTTCATTTTCTGTATTCAAGTCTTCAAAACCTCCAAATAATTTTTCATAAACTTTGTTCCATTCTTCTTCAGTAATATCTACACATTCTTTATCATTATTTAACTTAATAATGAGAATTGAACCAAAATACAAATCATTATCCAGTGGTGGTGGTAATTCATATTTATTTTCTGTATTTGCTCGTCCTTTATTTTTTGAATAGATTTGATAATAAGAATTCTCTACTTGATATGTATGTCTTAAATCAAAATTATTGTCTGAACGAAACCCTGCCTTTTTGTAAAGTTCTTTTGTTGATTTAATATTTTTCAAAATAATATCACCATTTTTTTTAACAAGAATAATCTTTACAGAAGTCATTTTTTATTTGTTATAATATACAATATAAAATGAATTCAATTTTAATTTAATAATTGTATACATATGATATAAAAATTGATTTAAGATTGTGATAAACTTTATTAGTTATATCATAAATGTCAAAACTATTTTGGGAGATATTATTAAACAAGCACATAAAAAATGAAGATAAACTTAAACCATATTTAAAAGATAGAATACAATGCACACTTATTTTAACACGTGATGGTTTTTATCAATTTCCACATAAACATCCAAATCGTTCTATCGTATTTTCTATACCTTATTCTACATCAAAGAATTATGATTATGGATTAATTAAACCAAAATGTTTAAATAGTCTTCATATGTCTAATAAACTATACGTAAATTTAATGAAATATATGATTATACGTTATGATACAAACATACCTTTCGAACATCAAGAACAAACTATACATTATGAATACTATGAGATTGGTCCTTATACATTTTTAAAAAAAGAAATAACTGCGGATGATATACAATGGTATATTGTTATAGAATATATTCCAAAAACAAAAAATATATTACAATTTATCGAACAAATTATTAGACCATTTTTAGAAAGAATAGATATATTGTAAAAATGAATAAAAAAAAGTATATATACTAAATAAATAAATGTTTTTGTTTATATTACAACAAGTTGTTATATGGTCTATAGTTATTTTTGTTGGACATTATATTTATAATTATATAAAAGATTTATATAGTGTTCAAAAAGTGAATGATTTAGTTTATCAACCACAAAAAGATTATAAAAAAATGTATGAAACAATATATCAAAATAAGAGTAATCACCAAGAAGATTATAACGAATTTAAAAATCAATTGAGAGATTATTTTAAAAAATTAAAACATAAAAATTGATAATATATTTTATTTTTAAAATACAAGTATATGTTTAAAACAATTCTTTCAAAAGAAGAATATAAAGAATTAGAACAAGAAGTTCTAAATGAAGAACATATTGAAGATTATATAAAAAACTTGTTTACTAAACCTGAACATCAGTGGTTATTAAATACAACATTAACAGAAATAAATAAAGAAACAGAAGAAATCTTAAATAAATTAGGAAATACAAAAAACATTGATTTAAAATATTATTATTGGGTACAAGATTATGACCAGATATTTCCTGGTAAGTATATTCGGTGGGTTGTTTTAGATGATAAAAAAATAGATATACACGTTGAACATAAACGTAATAAACAACTAAAAAATATATTAGATAATTTCATAAAAGAAAATCAATTATCTAAAAGAGAGAACAAAGAATTTATTGAATTTCTAAAAAAAGAAATACATATTGATAAACCTGAATGGTTCATTACAAAAGGTGCCGTTGTAATAAATATTAATGAAGATACGAAACAAATTTATTGTAGAACTGTATTTAAAATTCGTGGCAGGTATCAATACTTTTACATCAATTTTAACGACCATATTATATTTCAAAAACTAACACCACAAGAACGTCTTATTTTAGAAATTAATGAAATTACACAACATTAAAATGCTGTTCCAAATGAACCTCCTAACGCGTCGTTTGCGGCCATAGGTTCTTGTTGTTCTGGAGGTTGTTTTTGCTCCATAGGTTCTTGTTTGTAATACATCTGGTCAACATTTTTACCTTCAAATAGTTTACGATATTCTTCATTATCTGTTTGTTTTACAACTGGTTGTTGTATGGGTTGTATGACTTGTATCTGTTGTTGTGGTTGTGTGTATACTTGTTCTTCTTCACCATTCCATAGTTTCATAAGTCGTTCATATAATATAGTTGCTTTTTGTCCTACTTTTGTTTGGAGACTTAATACAATAACTAAAAAGATAAGAACAATATGATGAAGATGGAGTTCAGGGTAGCATACTTTACTATATGTGGGGACGTATGTAATGACCCTATCGATTAAAAATATTCCAAATATGATATACAATAATTGACCGACTAATTCAACTAAAATTTCTAAACTTCCTTTTTGTTCATCGGTTTCAGGAAATAAAGAATTCATTGATTTATTCAAGAATACGACAGGAACAATAGAAAGTAATGTATATTGTAATAAATTTAGAACTTCACCTTTAGTTTGTTCATTAAATTGTGTAAGATGTTGAATAAATCCTCCTTCAGAAGATGATGATGACACTTTGTTTGTAATATCGACGTGTAAATCTTCTAAATCTTCCATTTATTTATAATACAATAAGATATAAAAATATCGTTCTTTATACCAAGTTTATTATATCAATTAGTTATAAAATGTTAAATACAATTATATCAATTAGTATATTTCTTATTGTATTATTTTTGTATATTCATATTGTGTTTCATCATAAAAAGTGTGATGATTTAGAAGTATATGTAATTGAAGATATGCCTCATAAAAATAAATGGGAGGAATTATGTGATTTAAAACAACCTATATTACTTAAATCATTTCCAGATACATTTATCTCTCAAGGGTCTTTACCTAAATTAGAAGATGAATATCCTATGTTTGATATAAATATTAAGCAACATTCACAAAAATATTTACCTATTACGCTTAATGAAGGAATTGAGTTATTAAAAAATGATTCAACATATATATCAAACAATAATGAAGATTTCTTAAATGAGACAGGTATTATTAAACATATAAAATCACAAGATATGATTTTAAGACCATCAATGTGTTCGCGGTGTCTCTATGATATATGGTTTATAAATAATACATTCTCTATATCACAATTTGTATTCTATCATAGAACATACATTATGCCGACGTTTAATGATATTGAAGTTGCACTTATACCTCCTCAATATACAAAGTATCTTGATACAATTACAGACTATGATACAATTACATTTACGAGTGATTATAATCCTTGGAACCAATCACACGACCATCCACAATGGAATAAAGTAAAATCATTAAAAGTTTCTGTAAAACCGGGAGAGTTGTTATATATTCCTCCATATTGGTGGTTTTCAATTAAAACATCTTCAATGACCAGTATTTATGTATTTTCATATTTAACATATATGAATATGATTGCACATATACACCACTATACAAATTATTTTTTACAAAAACAGAATATAAAACAAGATATTGTTATGAATAAAATTACACCGACTGAAAAGAAAAATGAGACAAAAACGAATAATTATTTATAAATTCTAAATGCATGTTTTAAATAATTATATAAATGATTTGCTTTAATATTGCTATCAATTATATTACTAATTGTTTTATGAATTTCTTGATATGTTTGAGGACTTTCTTTTTTAATGTAGTGTTTTAACTGACTAAAAAACTCTTCTATCGCATTTGTTTCTGGATGATATGGAACAGAATATAATAATTCATTTTTACTTTCTTCAATAACTTCTCTAATTATTTTTGCTTTGTGTATACGAGCATTATCCATAATAATCAAATGATTTTTATATTTATCTTTTATGTATTGATTATAAAATCTATAATATGTTCTTTTGTTAAACCACCCTTTACATATTCATATATTGAAACAAAAATCAGATATAATTTAAACAATAAATAACAAATATGGAAAACAAAGAAGAAAATAATCCAGAAAATATTAAAATAAAACGTAAAATATTAAAGATTAAAATGAATAAAAACGATAAAAAGAAATTAAAAGATACACCCAAGGCAATATATCAGCGTGAATATATGAAAAAACGAAGAGATATTATAAGATGGAAAAAG
>PR_CR_10_Liq_3_inCRDRAFT_1000085_pt1 | contig 26965 bp, 22 predicted proteins | sample PRCRCaboRojoPR_2_FD_10240 | JGI IMG/M metagenome (IMG submission 10240)
CTTACCGAGCCGGTACAAGTTGCTACCTACACCGCTAATATCCAAAGCCTGGTGCACAACCCGTACATCCGGGGCGACTTCATGTTTATCACCCACAATACAGAAGGTCTGCGCGTGCTCGATATTGCAGACCCGGAAGTCCCTGTGGAAGTTGGCTATTATGACACCTACGCGGGTCAGAGCGGTGGATTCAGCGGGCTTTGGTCGGCTTGCCCTTATCTGCCTTCCGGCAAAATCCTGGGCGGCAATCGGGAAGACGGTCTTTACGTTTGGGAGTTTAACAACACCCAAGCCAATCGGTATTACGGGCAAGTCATCGATAGTTTGACTGGCGCCCCCATCGTCAATGCTGTTATCACTGCCCCTGAACTACCAGGGTTCGCACTGACTACAGATTTTGATGGCGCCTTTGCTTCCGGCACCTTATCCAGCAGCATCACCCTGCAGGTCACCCGAAGTGGCTACGTCACCAAAACCATCGAAGTGGACATCGAACCTGGCACCGGTACGGAGTTTACCGTAGCGCTTAGCCCCATCAGCACTGCTACCCAAAACGAGCGGCAAAAATACCAGGTCAGCCCATACCCTGTCCCCGCCACGCAGCAACTCACCATTGACCTTCCGAATTTGCCGAAAGGCGCTACTGCGGCATTACTGTCTACGGCGGGGAAGGTCCTGAAAAGCTGGCCTGCGCTACCTGAAAACCGGCTGCGTATTGAACGGAATGGTATTCCGGCCGGGCAATACCTTTTTGTAGTCTATACTTCCCAGGGAGCGATACTTACCACTGCCCCTGTCATTTTTCACTAACCCTTACTCCTCTCCTTCCAGCAAATCCGGGCGACGGGCACGGGTGCGCTCCAACGCCTTATCCATTCGCCACTCTTCAATCTTTTTGAAATTGCCAGACTTCAGTATTTCCGGTACTTTCCAGCCCCTAAACTCTTCCGGGCGGGTATACACAGGTGGCGCCAGCAGATTGTCCTGAAAAGAATCAAACAAAGCCGAAGTTTCATCATTCAACACCCCCGGCAGCAGGCGCCCGATCGAATCTACCAGCACCGCTGCAGGCAACTCGCCCCCCGAAAGCACAAAATCTCCAATGGAAATCTCCATCGTCACCAAATGCTCCCGGATGCGCTCGTCAATGCCTTTGTAATGCCCACAGATGATCATCAGGTTTTCCTTCAGGGAAAGGCGGTTGGACAAGCCCTGATGCAGGCGCTCTCCATCAGGGGTCATGTAGATGATCTCGTCGTAGGTTCGCTCGGCTTGCAGGTCCTCAATGCAGTTGACCAGAGGCTCCAGCATCATCACCATACCTGCCCCGCCGCCGTATTGGTAGTCATCTACCTGCCGGTGCTTACCGATACCGTATTCCCTCAGGTTCTGCAAGTGTACCTGCAGCAGGCCTTTGTCCTGTGCCCGTTGCATAATGGAGTGGCTCAGCGGGCTTTCCAAAAGCTCCGGTAATACGGTGATGATGTCGATGCGCATGTTCCCTTTTTTCTGCAAATGTAGCAATTCGGAAGGAAGTCCGCCCTACCACAAACAGTCCTGATAATCGGTTAGCATATGAAATAACAACCCGACTGCTACAATTCGCGTTTTGGGCCAAAATAGCAGCACAACATAGGCAGTAATAGCCGGATATGAATGCAGGGGATGGAAGCTAATACTGCAGCGCCCCGGGTCAAAAATCGGGTCTGCCAGCAGGTGGTCCAGGTCTACGAGCATAGTGGCAACCATGATCATCCATGCCCGCTTCCATTGCGAACGGAAAAACAGGTAAGCCAATAAGCCGGGTGCCAGAAAGTGCAGGCTGTAATGGACTAGCGGTTGGAGCAATGCCATTTCCAAGCAATTTTACGATGCTGTAAAAACACAACAGGCACTCCCGGCTATCCCGGAAGCACCTGTTGATATTTTCTTATCCTGAAAAGACTTACTGGATTTCCAGCAATTCCACTTCGAAAATCAGGGTTTCGTATGGACCGATCTTTCCGCCCGCGCCGCGTGGCCCGTAAGCCAGATCGGATGGGATATACAACTTCCACTTAGAGCCCTGAGGCATCAGTTGCAACGCTTCCGTCCAGCCTTTGATGACCTGGTTTACCCCAAATGAAGTAGGCTCGCCACGTTCTACAGAGCTGTCAAATACAGTACCATCGGTAAGTGTACCGTGGTAATGGACTTTCACCTTGCTGGTTTCGGTAGGCTTAGGGCCGTTGCCTTCCTTAAGTACTTCGTACTGCAAGCCGCTATCCGTAACCTTTACTTCTTCGCGCTTGGCATTTTCAGCCAGGAAAGCCTTGCCGGCTTCAATAGCATCGGCGTGCTTCGCCTGCTGTTTTTTCATCATATATTGCTGTACAACCTGATTGGCCTCCTCCGCGGTAAACTTCGGCTCGTTGCCTGCGAGAACATCATGAATGGCTGTAGTCATAGACTTTTCGTCCAGGTTATCAAATCCCTGGCTCTGCAGGTTTTGCGCTAAAAGTACGCCCAATGCGTAACTAAGTGAATCCATTTCCTGTGCTTTTGCTGTGGTCATTGTGAACAGCCCTGCTAACATAAGGGCTGATAGAATTGTTTTATTCATAAATACTTTGATTTTCTGTTCTGCTGAAACGCTGCGAAGAAAAGAAAATTATAACGCTTTCAATAACCCAGGGAAAAAAAGCTGCAAACATTGACCAGGATAAGCCCTTTAAATACCGTAGACTTTTTTACGACAGACCTCACTTTATGAAAATCAACATACCTGAATCCGACCAGGAACGCATCGTTATTGTAGGCGGTGGATTTGGCGGGCTGACCCTTGCCCGCGCACTCAAAAAACAGAACTACCAGGTCGTTCTGATTGACAAGCACAACTACCACCAATTCCAGCCACTGTTTTATCAGGTAGCTATGTCCGGTCTGGAGCCTAGTTCAATCGTCTTCCCTTTCCGCAAAGCTTTTCAGGGCGAAAAGAACATCTTCATTCGGGTAACGGAAGTGGAACGGGTGGACACGGGCCAAAAGCAGCTCCATACCCCACTCGGCATCTGCAACTACGACTATCTGGTGCTGGCCATTGGCGCGGATACCAATTTCTTTGGCAATGAGGAAATTGCACAGAAGGCCCTGCCCATGAAATCTGTATCAGAAGCGCTCCACCTGCGTAACCGTATCCTCACCGATTACGAAATCGCACTATCTGTAACGGATTACGAAAAACGGCAACAACTGATTGACATCGTCATCGTTGGTGGAGGGCCTACCGGTGTGGAAGTAGCGGGCGCTCTGGCAGAAATGAAGCGCTATGTCCTCCCCAAGGACTACCCACAGCTGAATACCGATGAGATCGACATCCACCTGGTGGAAGGGGCGGACCGGCTGCTGTTGGGCATGTCAGAAGAAGCCGCCCAAAAAGCGCAGGAATTTCTGGAAGGGCTTGATGTTAAAGTCCAACTAAACGCCATGGTCACCGGATTTGATGGGCAGCACGCCACACTGAGCGACGATTCTAAAATTCCGGCCCATAAGCTCATCTGGGCAGCCGGGGTGGCGTGCAATAAAATGCCGGGCCTGCCGGAGGAAGCACTAGCCAAAGGTAACCGGCTTGCCGTAGACCGGTTCAACCAGGTAAAGGGCACGCAGGATATTTTTGCCATTGGTGATATTGCCTTCATGGAAGAGCCCGACTATCCCAAAGGGCACCCGCAGGTGGCGCAAGCTGCGATGCAGCACGCCAAACACCTCGGCAAAAACTTCAAAAAGCTGTCAAAGGGCAAAGAAATGGCACCTTTCTCTTACAAGGACCTCGGTTCTATGGCCACTATCGGCCGCAACCGTGCCGTCGCTGACCTGCCCGGCTTTAAATTCCAGGGAGCTTTCGCGTGGCTGATATGGCTATTTGTACACCTCTTTCAGATTTTGGGCGCCAAAAATAAAGTATTCATATTCGTCAACTGGGTTTGGAACTACCTGACTTATGACCAATCCCTGCGCCTAATCATACGCCCTAAAGAAGGGCCTGCGGAAATCGCCCGGAAATAATCGAATTTTTACACAAAAAGGAGCAACCCAAATTCCCGATTGCTTGTTAGGGGCACAGAAAAAAGTCGTACCTTTGCGGCTTAAAAAGAAGCTGCGGGGCATTGGCTCCAATTCAAAACCCTAACCGAATACAACATTACAAGCGACGGATAATGAAACACACCACCTCCTTCGATCAGTTTGTGAACCGCCACAATGGGGTTTCTAATAAAGATTTGCCGAAAATGCTTGAAACCATTGGCGTACAGTCACTGGATCAGCTTATCGACGAGACTGTGCCGGACAAAATCCGCCTGAAAAAGGAAATGGACCTGCCGGAAGCCCTGACGGAATTTGACTTCCTTAACGAGCTGAAGCGCACCGCTGCCAAGAACAAGGTTTACAAAACCTACATCGGCATGGGCTACCATGGTACGATTACGCCTTCGGTTATTCTGCGCAACGTTTTCCAAAATCCGGGCTGGTACACACAGTACACCCCTTATCAGGCGGAGATTTCACAGGGCCGCCTTGAGGCATTGCTCAACTTCCAGACCATGGTGAGTGATCTCACGGCCCTACCGATTGCCAATGCTTCATTGCTGGACGAAGGCACAGCTGCAGCGGAGGCGATGACGATGTTTTACAGCCAAAAAAACAAACGCAATAAAGGGGAAGCCATCAATCAGTTCCTGGTAGCCGATACCGTACTGCCGCAAACCATTGAGGTACTAATGACCCGGGCCAAGCCGCTTAACATCGAAGTGGTAGTGGGCGACTGGAAGTCCTTTGAACTGACCGATAAGGTATTCGGCATGCTGCTGCAGTACCCAGACCGTACCGGCAAAGTAGAAGATTACCGGGCACTGGCAGAGCAGGCCAATAACAAAGAGGTCTACCTGACTGTTGCCGCTGACATCCTCAGCCTTGCTCTGCTCACCCCTCCCGGTGAATGGGGCGCAGATGCTGTAGTGGGCAATACGCAGCGTTTTGGAGTACCTATGGGCTACGGTGGTCCGCATGCGGCATTTTTCGCTACCCGTGAGCAGTTTAAGCGGCAGATTCCCGGGCGCATTATTGGTGTTTCCGTGGACCGCTATGGACAGGCTGCCTACCGAATGGCGCTTCAGACCCGTGAGCAGCACATCCGCCGGGAAAAAGCGACTTCTAATATTTGTACTGCGCAGGCCCTGTTGGCCGTAATGGCCAGCATGTATGCCGTATATCATGGCCCCAGGGGCATTAAAGCCATTGCCCGCCGGGTACATGAGCTGGCAAAAATCCTGGACCAGAACCTGCAAGCCCTGGGTTATGAGCAGCAAAACGGACATTACTTTGATACGCTGAGCATCAAAGCAGATGCCGAACTTATTCAGACAGTGAAAACAGAAGCCCTGAATCAGGAGACCAACTTCTGGTACACTGAAGACAGCATACAAATCAGCCTGGATGAGACGGTCAACCTGGCAGAAATCGAGCGCCTCACTGCACTTTTCGCCAAAGTAAATGGGCAATCGGCAAGCCTTATAACTGAAGTTAGAGAAGGGCTTCAATTGCCAACTGCATTGGAGCGCTCCTCCAATTACCTGACGCACCCGAAGTTCAACAGCTATCATACCGAAACGGAAATGATGCGCTACCTCAAGTCTTTGGAAAACAAAGACTTATCTCTTGTACACTCTATGATCCCTTTAGGTAGCTGCACCATGAAACTGAACGCGGCTACAGAATTGATCCCGGTAAGCTGGCCGGAGTTTGCTAATCTTCACCCTTTTGCCCCGGTGGATCAGGCGGCGGGCTACTTCCAAATCTTCCGCGAACTGGAAGCCTGGCTGAGCGAAATCACGGGCTTTGCGGCTTGCTCCCTGCAGCCTAATTCGGGCGCACAGGGCGAATACGCCGGCTTGCTGACCATCCGGGGCTACCACGAAGCCAATGGTGATTTCCATCGCAATGTGGCGCTCATCCCAGACTCTGCACACGGTACCAACCCGGCCAGTGCAGTGATGGCAGGCATGAAGGTTGTGGTGGTAAAATGCGACAATCAGGGTAATATCGACCTGGAAGACCTTCGTGCGAAAGCGGAAAAGCACAGCAATGAACTGTCCGCTCTGATGGTCACCTACCCGTCTACGCATGGTGTATTCGAGACTGAAATTCAGGAAATCTGCAAAATCATCCACGATAACGGCGGTAAAGTCTACATGGATGGTGCCAATATGAACGCGCAGGTTGGCCTTACAAGCCCGGGCATTATTGATGCTGATGTTTGCCACCTCAACCTGCACAAGACCTTTGCCATCCCACACGGTGGCGGTGGCCCTGGCATGGGCCCGATTTGCGTTAACGAAAGCCTGAAGCCCTTCCTGCCTAACCACAGCATGATTCAAACTGGCGGAAATCAGGGCATCGGAGCAGTCAGTGCAGCGCCATTTGGCAGTGCCAGTATCCTGCTGATTTCCTATGCTTATATCAGAATGCTGGGCAAAAAGGGGCTCACCAACGCCTCCAAGGCTGCTATCCTGAATGCGAATTACATCAAAGCCCGGCTTCAAAACAATTATGATGTGCTTTTCACCGGGATAAGAGGCCACTCCGCCCACGAGCTCATCATCGACCTGCGCCCCTACAAATCTGTGGCTTCCGCAGAGGATGTAGCCAAGCGCCTGATCGACTATGGTTTCCACGCCCCTACGCTTTCCTGGCCGGTGCCCGGCACGATTATGATTGAGCCTACGGAAAGTGAAAGCAAAGACGAGCTCGACCGCTTCTGCGATGCTATGCTTTGTATTCGGGAAGAGATCGATGAGATTGCCCGGGGCGAAGCTGACATGGACAACAACGTGCTGGTCAATGCCCCACACGCCCTGCAGCTGATTACCATGGATGATTGGCACCTGCCTTACCCCCGGTCTAAAGCGGCTTTCCCATTGCCCCACCTGCGCTTTGAGCACAAGTTTTGGGTTAGCGTTGGCCGCGTAGACAATGCCTTCGGCGACCGCAACCTGGTTTGTACCTGCCCGCCGATGGAGGCGTACGAGGAGGATGCGCTAGGCTAGGATCGGACTTAAAATGAACTTTGCTTCGCCCTCAGGTTCGTGTTGAGCCTGGGGGTGATTTCTTTGAAAAGGGTTAGATACAAAATAGTACATCATCAGCCTACCTGATCAAGCCAAACCTGCCACATTTGATCCAGAAACTCCGGACTCCAAATTGTGGTCTTAGGCATAGCTTTGGGGATCGATTAGGCTTTCAAGATACATACTTTTCGGTCGCAGTTGGAGCATAACTCATCATTAATTATACCTAATAATAGTTATTCCCTATACCTAATTAAGAAACAGCCATGCAAAATCATCAAACACACTAATGCCGTTTTGCCAAACAAAATCCTGCTAAGACCAATCAAACCCGGCAACATTCCACGATCGAGGCTGATTTCAAAACCGGTAGCGCCCAGCCCAAACCACCAATACCTAAAAAGGTGTAATATTCTCTAAACCTTATTTGTACTTTTTTGTATAGATTCATGATATTTGCATTAGAATTAGTCTAAATAACACTGGAAAAACCGCATAGATTATGAGCGATTCCATGCAGACGCTGGAGCAGCATACCAAAAGCGACTATAAATATGGCTTCACCAGCAACATCGAAACGGACAAACTGCCCAAGGGGCTGAGCGAAGATGTGGTCCGTGCGATCTCCGCCAAAAAGAATGAGCCGGAGTGGTTGACTGAGTGGCGCCTTAAAGCTTACCGCCAATTCCTGGAAATGACCGAGCCTAAGTGGCCGAACGTGGACTACCCGCCGGTAGACCTACAGGACATTATCTATTATGCAGCGCCCAAGAAGAAGAAAAAGCTCGACAGCCTTGACGAAGTAGACCCGGAACTGCTGGATACATTTAATAAGCTGGGGATTCCGCTCGAAGAGCAAAAGATGCTGGCGGGAGTTGCAGTGGATGCCGTGATCGATTCGGTTTCAGTGAAGACCACCTACAAGGAAAAGCTGGCGGAGCTGGGTATTATCTTCTGCTCTTTCAGCGAGGCGGTGCAGGAACACCCTGAGCTGGTGAAAAAATACATCGGCTCTGTAGTACCGGCTAACGACAACTACTTTGCCGCATTAAACTCTGCAGTATTCAGCGATGGATCCTTCGTATACCTGCCCAAAGGCGTGAAGTGCCCGATGGAGCTTAGCACTTATTTCCGTATCAACGAGCGGGACACCGGACAGTTTGAGCGCACCCTGATCGTTGCCGAAGAAGGCAGTCAGGTAAGCTACCTGGAAGGCTGTACGGCTCCAATGCGCGATGAGAATCAGCTGCACGCTGCGGTGGTAGAACTTGTAGCGATGGATGATGCCACGATCAAGTACTCAACGGTACAAAACTGGTACCCTGGCGACAAAGACGGCAAGGGCGGCATCTACAACTTCGTCACCAAGCGGGGCCTTTGCAAAGGTGTCAATTCCAAAATTACCTGGACACAAGTGGAGACCGGTTCTGCCGTGACCTGGAAATACCCGAGCTGCGTCTTGCTGGGCGACAACTCTGTAGGTGAATTCTACTCTGTCGCGGTTACCAATAACCGTCAGCAGGCAGATACAGGCACCAAAATGACCCATCTGGGCAAGAATACGCGCAGTACCATCATCTCTAAAGGTATTTCAGCAGGCTACAGCCACAACTCCTACCGCGGACTGGTGAAAATTGGTAAGAAGGCAGAAAATGCCCACAACTTCTCCGTTTGTGACTCTCTGCTCATGGGCGACAAGTGTGGTGCGCACACCTTCCCCTACCTGGAAGTGCAAAACAACACCGCCAAAGTGGAGCACGAGGCTACGACTTCCAAGATTGGCGAAGATCAGCTGTTCTACCTCATGCAACGCGGGCTGAGCGAGGAAAACGCAGTAAATACCATCGTTAATGGCTTTGCCAAGGAAGTCTTCAACGAGCTCCCCATGGAATTCGCAGTAGAAGCACAGAAACTCCTCGCTATCAGCCTGGAAGGCAGCGTAGGATAATTTTAAACTTTAACCCGGGAAGAGGCACCTCTTCCTTACCCAAATTGATCACGACAAAAATATCAAACCATAATGTTGACTGTTAAAGACTTGAAAGTTGCGGTTGAAGATAAAACCATCCTGAACGGTATCAACCTGGAAGTGAAGCCGGGCGAAGTGCATGCCATCATGGGCCCTAACGGCTCAGGCAAGAGTACGTTCGCCAATGTCATCGCGGGCCGTGAGGACTACGAAGTGGAAAGCGGCAGCGTGCTTTATAAAGGCGAAGACCTCCTGGAAATGGAAGTGGACGAGCGCGCCCTCGCAGGTATCTTCATGGCTTTTCAGTACCCGGTGGAAATTCCGGGCGTAAGCACCTCTAACTTTCTCAAGAGCATCGTCAATGCCAACCGCGAAGCACGTGGACTGGAAGAGATGAATGCGATGCAGATGCTGAAGTACATCCGCGAGAAAATCGAGCTGGTGGGCATGGACGAGAAGTTCTTGCGCCGCTCCCTCAACGAAGGCTTCTCCGGTGGTGAAAAGAAGCGTAGTGAGATGCTGCAAATGGCGCTGCTTGAGCCTTCACTGGCGATCCTGGATGAGACCGACTCCGGGCTGGATATCGATGCCCTGCGCATTGTATCAGAGGCAGTGAACAAGCTTCGTACACAAGACCGGTCTTTCATCATCGTGACCCACTATCAGCGCCTGCTCAACTACATTGAGCCTGATTTTGTGCACGTGCTGTACAAAGGCCGCATTGTGAAGTCTGGCGATAAGTCACTCGCACTGGAGCTGGAAGACAAGGGTTATGACTGGATCAAGGAAGAGGTAGACGCAGTAGCGGTATAACTACCCTATCCGCAATCAAAGTCATTCATTTACGAACCTAAGCTGCTGGCTTATTTTCATAAGCCGCACTTCAAATAATAGCTTACGATATGTCAACAACCGTAGCTCAGGACAGATACGCAGCCGAAAAACAAAAGTTTCAGGAGCTGTTTGACCAAACTGAGGCCGCGAATCAGCAGCCGGCTCATCCACTCGACGAGTACCGTCAGCGGGCAATGGCACTGGTGGGTACATTGGACTTCCCTACCCGCCGGTGGGAGGAGTACAAATACACGAGCGTCAACCGTATTCTCCAACCGGATTATGCCATCGGGCAGGTTCAGGGTGTGGATGCAGCTGATATCAAAACATACCTGCCTGAAGGCATGGACGCGCACCTGATTGTCTTTGTCAACGGGCAGCTCAGCGAAGCGCTATCACAGTTTGCTGAATTGCCAGCCGGAATGCATGTAATGCTCCTCCGGGATGCCATGGACAGTGACCGCTTTGGCAGCATTGCCCGCGAGCAACTGGATAACATTTTGAAAGATCAGGATGATATCTTTGTTGCCCTCAATGCAGCATTCTCACAGCACAGCCTGTTCCTGTACAGCGAGAAGAATGTGGTTTGCGAAAAGCCTGTATACATCCTTCACCTGTCTACCAATGCCGAGACGCCCATTCTCAACAGCCACATGAACATCGCAGTGGCAGAAACGGGCAGCGAATTTGCCTACATTGAAGGGCAATTTGAGAAGCCGGGAGCTACCGGTACTTACTTTAACAACATCTACAACCGCGTTACCGTAGGCGCCAATGCCCACATCCATCACTACTGCCTGCAGCAGGAAGGAGCCGATGGCTTTGTGATCAACCGGGTAGATGCCGAGCAGGACCGCGACAGCCAATTCTCGAACTACACTGTAGATCTCGGTGGCCGCATCGTGCGCAACAACCTGAACACCGTACACAAGGGGTCTAACCTGACCACCAATTACTACGGCGTTTACTTCGGCAAGGAGCAGCAGCACATCGACAACCATACCTTCATCGACCACGCTGTACCACACTGTCAAAGCAATGAGCTTTACAAAGGCATCGTAACCGACAGTGCCCGTGGTGTATTCAATGGCAAAGTGATGGTGCGCAAGGATGCACAGAAGACCAACGCCTTCCAGCAAAGCAGCAGCCTGGTGCTGTCCAACAAAGCCGAAATGGACAGTAAGCCGCAGCTGGAAATCTTTGCTGATGACGTAAAGTGCAGCCACGGTGCTACAATTGGACAGCTCGATGAGTCCTCCGTTTTCTACCTCCGCAGCCGCGGCCTCAACGACCGTCAGGCACGGGCAATGCTGCAGCATGCCTTTATCGCGGAAGTGCTGGAGTACTTCAAGCACGAGCAAGTCCGCGATTTTGCAGAAATGCTGATCAACCAGAAATTCGAACAGTAGAACAACATGGAAGTTACCGCTCAACAAGCGTTTGATATTGATAAAATCCGCAAGGATTTCCCACTGCTGGAACAGGAGATGAATGGTAAGCCCATCATCTTCCTGGACAGTGCGGCTTCAAGCCAAAAGCCGGCACAGGTCATCGACCGGCTCAATGATTACTACCGTACCGGACATGCGAATGTGCACCGGGGTGTCTACCAGCTGAGCCAGGAAGCAACTATGGCTTTTGAAGAGGCCCGGGAGCTTGTGCGCCAATTCATCAATGCCCCTTCCGAAAAGGAGGTCATCTTTGTCCGGGGCTGCACCGAAGGGATCAACCTCGTTGCTTCTTCCTATGGGCGGAAGTTTATTAATCAGGGTGATGCAGTACTGATTACAGCCATGGAGCACCATTCCAATATTGTGCCCTGGCAGATGATTTGTGAGGAGCGCGGAGCGGAACTCCGGGTGGCACCGGTTAACGATGCGGGCGAAATTGACCTGGATGCCCTCTACGAGCTGCTGGATGAGCGGGTGAAAATCGTTTCTCTGGTACATGTGTCTAATGCGTTGGGTACGGTCAACCCGGTGAAAGCCATTATCGACCGGGCGCACGAACTGAACATCCCGGTGCTGGTGGACGGCGCACAAGCCATCCCCCACACCCAGGTGGACGTACAGGCGCTTGACGCTGATTTTTACACCTTCTCCGGGCACAAGATGTTTGGCCCAACGGGTATAGGAGTGCTATATGGCAAGGAAGAATGGCTGGAGCAAATGCCGCCCTATCATGGCGGAGGAGAGATGATCAAAACGGTGACTTTCGAAAAGACCACCTACAACGAATTGCCGCATAAGTTCGAAGCCGGCACACCGGATATTTCGGGCGTCATTGGCCTGGGAGAAGCTGTCAGGTACATACAAAGTATTGGTTACGAGAATATCAGCCGGCACGAACACGAGCTGCTGGTCTACGCTACAGAACAGCTGGAGCAAATCGAAGGCCTGCGTATCATCGGGACAGCAAAAGAAAAAGCCAGCGTGGTCTCCTTCATCGTGGATGGGGTACACCCCTACGATCTGGGCGCCATACTGGACAAACTCGGCATTGCAGTACGCACGGGGCATCACTGCACTCAGCCCCTCATGGCCCGGTATGAAATCCCTGGTACGGTGCGGGCTTCCTTCGCCTTCTACAACAACAAAGCGGATATTGATGCGCTCGTGGCGGGAATTAACAGGGCCGTTTTGATGTTAAAGTAAAATTTCACAATGAACCCAATCAACAGCATACAAGACGAAATCATCGATGAGTTTGCCTTCTTCGGCGACTGGATGGAGAAGTACGAGTACATCATCGATTTGGGTAAATCTCTGCCCCTAATTGATGAGCAGTACAAAGATGAAGACCACCTGATCAAGGGTTGTCAAAGTCAGGTTTGGCTGCATGCGGATGAAGCAGAAGGCAAAGTGAGTTTTACGGCCGATAGTGATGCCGTCATCACCAAAGGTATTATTGCGTTGCTGGTCCGGGTGCTGTCTGGCCAAAAAGCCGAGGAAATAGCAAAGGCGGATCTCTACTTCATTGATAAGATAGGGCTGAAGGAGCATCTCTCCCCCACCCGGTCCAACGGGCTGGTCAGCATGGTTAAGCAGATGAAGATGTACGGCCTGGCCATCAACGCGAAAAGTCAGTAACGACGCCCTTTGTTGAGCGCACGCAACGTCAAAGAAGATCAATCATGGACAAAGCAGCATTAGAAGCCAAAATCATCGAAGCCACCAAAACCGTATATGACCCGGAAATCCCGGTAGACATTTACGAGCTGGGGCTGATTTATAATATCGAAATCAGTGATCAGGGCGTCGTCAATCTGCGCATGACGCTCACCACGCCGATGTGCCCGGTAGCGGACTCTTTGCCCATGGAGGTACAACAAAAAGTGGCTATGGTGGAGGGCGTCAGTGATGTGGAGCTGGAGGTCGTGTATGACCCGCCCTGGAGCAAGGACATGATGAGCGAGGAAGCCCGGTTTGCCCTGGACATGTTTTAATTTAGGTCATACAAAACAAACATTATTAACCACCGATCCTAACCGCAAAAGGCTATGAAAATTTCCGCCCAAGACGAATATGGACTGCGTATCCTCATCCGCATCGCGGAAGCCGGTGAGCAGGAAGGGCTGAGCATTCCACAAATCAGCGAACTGGAAGGGATGTCCGACAGCTACGTGGGCAAACTGACCCGGACATTGCGCCTGGCAGGTTTTATCGAAAGCACCCGTGGGCAGAAAGGGGGCTACGTGCTGGCGCAAGCACCGGAAGATATCAACGTGGGAGAAGTCTTGCGCGCACTGGGCGGAGCACTGTTTGACGAAGGGTTTTGCAATAAGCACTCCGCAGGCTTCCGGATTTGTACCAACTCTGTAGACTGTTCCGTTCGGTCTTTATGGCGGGTGGTACAGCAATCACTTGATCACATTCTTGGCAAAATCAGCCTGAAGGACCTACTCGCTTCTGAAGCCGAGACCAATTCTGCGCTGGAGCAAATACTGTCTCAGATCCAACCGGCTACGGCATAGCCCTCCTGCTTTCCATTCGCGTTCAAAACCCTATCTTTGGCAGTGAGAAAACATACTGCTCATGCTAAACCGGTTATTTCTATTCTTCTTCTCCGCAATTTCCCCTTGCTTTATCACTGCCCAACCGGCTTACATCATTGATGCCGACACCGGCAATGAAATGGATGACTTGTACGCCATTGCCAGAGCCCTGGCTCCGGACGGGCTGAAAGTTCTTGCCCTCCAATCGGCACATTTTAATAATCCTCAGCTGCTCACGGATACCTATTGGAACAGCTACCCCACTGACAGCATCAATACACTGGAAATCAGCCACCAGCTCAATGAGGAACTTACAAGGGCTTGTCAGCGCTGGTACATCCCAAAAATGAGAGGCTGCGACCGCATGCTGGGCTACGCGTGGGGCTACTACGAAGGCGCCCCCATCCCAAGGAGCCCGGCTACCCAATTTATCATTGATCATGCCAGAAAAGCCACTCCTGATAAAAAGCTCAATGTGGTCTGCCTGGGCGCATCTACAAACGTAGCAGCAGCTATTGCCCGGGCACCGGAAATCGCCCCAAATCTTAGGATTTACTTACTTGGTGCACAGTACGATACCAAGAGAAAAGCATGGGACAAGAACGAGTTCAACATCCGTAATGACCTGAACGCCTTCGACTTACTTCTCAACCAGGAAGAAGTAGAACTTTGGGTAATGCCTGCCAGTACGGCACGCGCACTCACCTTTGACCGGTCGAAGACTTTCCGTCAGTTGAGCACTTGCACCACACCGCTTTGCAATCAGCTCCGCAACCGCTGGGAGCAGGTGCAGGCAGGGCAAAGCTGGATTATGTGGGACTTGGCTTTGGTACAGGCCCTACTTACACCCGAACTGGCAACGCACAAAAGCGTAAGAACCCCACCGGAAAATACCAAAAGGAAAATCCAGGTTTATACCAGGATCAACGCACCAGCAATGGAAACGGAGTTCTGGCAATCGCTCATGAGCTGGCAGGCACCGTAAAAATTAAGCTGGCCTGTTTTAGCCTAATGCCTACTGACCTGCGAACCGATAGCGGTCCTCAATGTACTTGATAATCTCGCTGCTCTTCTTGATTTTGATATTCGCTGATCCTGTCCGGATATAGAAGACCTCCTGCTCGTTGCCTTTCTTATCTACATCACGGTAGAACACGGGCGACTTAGCCGGTGGGGTATCAATTCGGAAAATCATATGGTCATCAATTTTCTCAATGTCGAAAGACAACTGGGTGGCGAAAAAGGAACCCAGGTTGCGCTGTACCGCACTTGTAATGCTGCGCTTAAAGTTATCGATATCTGAAGTGGTGGCATCCAATCCAATAATTTTGCCTTCGTCATCTACGCCGCAAAAAACAGTGCCGCCGTTCAGGTTCATGAATGCCGAGAGGGTCTGAATGATTTTGTCGCGGTGGTATTTGTCAATAGACTCCTTAAATTCAACCATATCACTTTCGCCCTTATCGATGATGCGTTTGCTGTTGGCGGATTCATCAGCAACAAGATAGGTGATAATCTTTTGAGTCAGTGCCCAGGAAAGCTTAAGCTTAAGTTCTTCAGGGATTTTGTTGTCATCAAATACTTTGGACTTGTCAAAAACGATAAGCTTGGAAGGCTCCGTTGCGCGGATAGTGCCAAGGCGGGAGGTTTTGTTAAAGATGGCAATTTCACCAAACAGCTGCCCCTTGATGTAGGATTTGGGCTCCTTGCGGGACAAATAAAGGATCAGGCGCCCGTAATGGACAATGTAAAAAGACTCCCCCTTTTGTTCGATAGAAAAAACCTCGTGCCCTGCTTCGTAGTCCACCAACTTGGCCACGCCAGCTAGTTGTTTGATTTCCGAATCATCTAAATTGACCAGTTCTTTGCAAGCGCGCAGGGTTTTGAAAATGTCTTCGTTCATCGTTTGGCATCGTTTTATTCAGTCCTTTAAATGTGGCATTCGGGTCAACCCAATACCTGCGCAATAAAGCTAAGGAAAAAAATGAAACCCCGCTAAAGAAAACCTGCCATCAACGTGACCTAGTGGACAAGGTTCCTCGTCTGATAAGCAACGTAGCCAATAAATCCAAGCAACCCTAAAATAATAAGGTACTCGTCAAATGATTGATCCACCTGAAGCAATACGGGCTCGGAAGTCTGAAGGGAATCACCGTTCAGCTCATTCACCAGACGGTACTCGTAAGCCTCCCCCGGCTCCACCCGCACATCCCAAAAGCTAAACTCACGTTGCCCCACTGCAGCAGTAACCCGGCCTACTTTCTCCCAGTTACCATTTCCAAAGGCACGCTCAACGATAAAAGAAACCTCATTTGCTGGCTTGTCTACCACCCAGGACAGTAAAACGGATACATGGTGCGCCTTGGCAACAAAGCTGCTCAGTTGTAAAGAGCGTTCGATCCCCATTGCTGACCGGGTGAGCTGAGTGCCGGAAGTTGCAAGGGTGCGCTCGTTAACGAATTTAGCATCTTTGACTTCTGCCTCCTTTGGCGTGCTGGCTGCACACACATTCGTTCGGAAAAATGGAACAGAAAAAGCAAACAAACATAGGTAGAACAAGTTTTTCATGTTGGGTATTGGGTAAATAGTTATTTTCAAAAGGGTACAATAGTCCATTTGTGCTTCCCGGAACCAAACGGTACTTCAGAAGCATAAATTGGATAAGAGGCTCAACAATTGCTGAGCCTCTCGAGATTGTCAGTTCTAGTGTTTGCTTTAAATTTATTTTGACAGGACGACCCTAACATAAAAATTATTCCGTGAAACCACAATGATATGCGCCAATTTAAAAAAGCCCTCCAAAGCAGGCTGATTGAAGAAGATTTTGAAGGCGTTATCAAATCTTTGATTACGCTTTCTGACCAAATGGGCAATAACCTGCTGATGAATGAGGCTATGCTTTACTACCGGCGCTGGCAGGAACTTCAAAGACTGTCAGAACCCAACACCCCTGATGCCGAGCGCCTTAAACTCCAGCTCAGGCAAGGGTTGTGGCAAATAACGGAGCAACTGCCTGCTTAGTGTAGGTTTGATTAGGCATTTAATTCCGGAACGGATGCAGGAGGGATTTGTTCTACAGCGTTCAAGAAGTGGGGCCCGACTATGGAGTGCGGGAATCACCAAACCTTAAAATCACCATCAAAATCCGAAATTAATAAAAAGAATGCCTTATCTTTGCCCCCGATTTCGAGTAGCGGAAGCTTAGAATGAACGCACAAGACGGGTTTGTGCTCAAACTGCGGGCCTGACAGCCTGCTCAGGACGGTGATGCTCCGCCCAATACTGCAAAGCTCAAATGCTACTCATCATTGCTGCTGCGGAGTGCAGCTTAACATTTGATCATGAGTACTTTTGAGTCACTGGGGCTGTCCCAGTCTATCACAGAAGCTGTGTCTGCTATCGGCTTCGAATCCCCAACCGCCATTCAGGAACAAGCCATTCCCCGCCTCCTTTCCGGCGAAGAAGATTTCGTGGGCCTGGCCCAAACGGGTACTGGCAAAACGGCGGCTTTTGGCCTGCCGCTGCTGCACCGAACCGACGTGGCATTGCCATTCGTACAATCTCTGGTGCTGGCCCCTACCCGGGAGCTTTGCCTGCAAATCTGCAGAGAACTGGAGTCTTTCTCAAAAAACCAGCCCAAGCTGAAAATCCTCCCGGTATACGGAGGAGCTGACATTCGCCGGCAGATAAAAGCGCTTGAACAAGGCGTGCAGGTTCTGGTAGCCACTCCTGGCCGTTTGCGTGACCTCATGCGCCGGGGCAAAGTTGATTATACCCACCTGCAGCAAGTCGTGCTGGATGAAGCCGATGAAATGCTCAATATGGGCTTCAAAGAGGAAATTGATGAGATACTGGAAGCCGTCCCGGAACAACGCCGTACCTGGCTTTTTTCGGCTACCATGCCACCGGATGTCCGCCGAATCTCTCAGGACTATATGGATAACCCCTTTGAGCTGTCGGTAGGCACACAGAACTCCGGCAACGTAGACATTAGCCACCAATACGTAGTTTTACGCCCCGCAGAACGCTACGAGGCACTACGCCGGTTCCTGGATATGGAGCCGGACCTCTTCGGGCTCGTCTTTTGCCGCACACGCCGGGAAACCGCAGAAGTGGCAGAACAACTGACCCGGGATGGCTACAAAGCAGATGCCATCCACGGTGACCTTAATCAGGCACAGCGCGACCGGGTCATGCAGGGCTTCCGCGACCGCCGGCTGCGAATCCTGGTAGCCACGGACGTTGCAGCAAGGGGCATTGATGTCGACAACATCACCCATGTTTTCCATTTCAACATCCCGGACGACCTCAACTTCTATACCCACCGCTCCGGCCGTACCGGGCGGGCTGGCAATAAAGGGATTAGCCTCGTCCTTGCCCATCCTAAGGACCGGCACCTGCTCCGGAAACTGGAGAAAGTCTCCAAAATCACATTTGAAGCGGTGGAAATCCCCTCCGGCCCAGCTATATTCGAACAGCGGTTGATGCGCTTTTTTGATAAAATCAGTGAAGCATCACCAAACCCGGAACTGATGGACTATCTACCGGAGATTGCTGCTAAGTTCGAAGGCTTGTCCCGGGAAGAACTGCTGCTACGCGTAGCGTCTGCCACTATGCCTAAAAAGATGCAGGATTATGCCAAAAGCAAGCCAATCGGGCAAAAGCCACGGGCAGATAAAGCCTTCCTGAAGCCCAATGAGTCCCGCCGAGTATTCGTCAATATCGGTCAAATGGATATCAATGGTAAAGGGGAACTCCTCGCCTACCTGTGCGAAAAGGGGGGCATCAACGGTGCTGACGTCGGAAAAATCGACCTGCAGAAAAAGCATGCCTTCGTACAGGTAGAAGTACAGGCCGCAGCCACACTGATGAATAAACTGGATGGCCAAACGTACGACGGGCGCACGCTGCGGGTAAACGATGGCGGTCCACAGCCAGGTAAGCCTAACAAGAAGCGCCGGTCTTTCCCCAAGCGCAAAAAAGGCAAAAAGAAGTTTGCAAAGTAAGCGCGTAAGGTTCCGAATTTAATGGGTTTTCTGCTATATTGGATGCCGGGGCATGGCAATTGCCGTGCCCTGCTATTTCTTTGATCACAACAAACAGAAAACCCACATTATGGCAGATTCAAAAGGCACCTTGCCCCGCGTAGCCTACTTTTGCATGGAGTACGGGCTGGACAACCGCTTCAAAGCCTATGCCGGTGGCCTGGGCATCCTGGCTGGCGACTATATGAAAGGCGCGAAGCAGTACGACTACCCTATCGTCGGCATTGGTATTAAATGGAAACAGGGGTATACCGACCAATTCATTGGGGAGGATGGCAAGCCCTACGATTCCTACCGCAACTACAATTATGACGACTTCATGGAGGATACCGGCATTACTGTAAATGTCGAAATCCGTGGCCGGAATGTCGCCTGTAAAGTCTGGAAACTCGAGGCTTTCGGTAACGCCCCACTCTACCTGCTCGATACAGATGTACCTGGCAATGAAGATGCCTGGATTACCGGACAGCTCTACGGCTGGTTTGGAGAAGAGCGCATCGCGCAGGAGCTTGTCCTTGGTGTTGGCGGCGTGCGGGCCCTCCGTTCGCTGGGCATTGAGGTAGATGTCTACCACTTTAATGAAGGTCATGCCCTGTTTGCCGGCTTTGAGCTGATGCGCGAAAAAATGGAAGACGGCATGACCTTCGAGGAAGCCTGGGCTGCAAGCAAAAATGAAATCGTATTCACCACCCACACTCCTGTGATTCAGGGCAATGAGTCCCACCCGGTCGACCGCCTGATGTACATGGGCGCCAACCTGGGCATGAAACCCAGCCAACTCCGCCGCCTCGCGGGCGACCCCTTCAATATGACCGTGGGGGCATTGCGCCTTTCCAAAAAGTCGAACGCGGTAGCCCAACTGCACGGGGAGACCGCCAATCAAATGTGGAAGCACATCCACGACCGTTCAGAGATTGTGGCCATCACCAACGGCATTCATCAGGGTACCTGGGTCGATCAGGCCATGCTTGATGCTGCTGAAGCTGGTAAGGACCTCTGGGAACCGCACCTGAAGAACAAGCGGGCACTCATTGACCTCGTCAAGCGCAAGAATGGCGTCACCCTTGACGAAGAAAAGCTGATCATTGGCTTCGCCCGCCGCTCTGTGCCTTACAAGCGCAGCGACCTGATCTTCTCTAAACCTGAAGTTATTGAGCCTTACCTGAAGGAGGGCAAGATTCAGCTCGTCTTTTCCGGCCGGGCCCACCCCCTGGACGATACCGGCAAAGCGATTGCAGCCAACCTCGTGCGCATGTCCAAGCTCTATCCCAATGCGGTGGTCTTCCTGGAAAACTATGATATGGAAATTGGTGCCGCCATCACCCGTGGCTCCGATGTATGGCTCAACAACCCACGCCGCCCTAAGGAAGCAAGTGGAACTTCCGGCATGAAAGCCTCTATGAACGGGGTGCTCAACCTCAGCGTGCTCGACGGCTGGTGGCCGGAAGCCTGCGAGGATGGCGTCAATGGCTGGCAGATCGGCAATGCCTTCGAAAGTGACAACGTGGAAGAACAGGATGACAACGACCGGGAAGCCCTCTACGACGTGCTGCTGAACAAAGTCGTGCCCACCTACTACGACGACCGGCAAAAATGGCTAAAAATGATGCACGCCAGCATTCAAAGCACCCGCGATGCCTTTGGGGTCAAGCGGATGCTGGAAGAGTACTACGATTTGCTGTACATGGCGTAATGGGAAACAAGCAGGTTGGTAGATATTTAAACCTCTCCCTACCTGCAAAAATCAGTATTGAAGGGTAACCGACCGAAAAATTGGCCGGTTACCCTTACTTTTGGGCAAAACCGTGCCGTATGAAAAAAACGCCCTTTGCTGTCCTGATACTCCCCCTCCTTTTTCTGTCTTTTGCCGCACTGAGCCAAAATGAAGGCAACATCTGGTACTACGGCAACCAACAGGGTATTGACTTCTCTTCCGGAGACCCGGTCCTGATCACCAATGGCGCACTGCGAACATCGGAAGGCTGTGCCTCAGTTTGCGATGCAGATGGCAACCTTTTGTACTACACCAACGGAGGCGGACGGACTACCCAAGGACAACCCTCGGGCAGTATCTGGAATGCCAATCACGATGTTTTGTATGACATGGAAGGGCTACGGGGCGGTGGCTTTGGAGCCGTACAGTCTGCCCTCTTTGTGCCTAATCCGGGCAATACCGATGAGCATTACCTCTTCACTATGGAAGAGCGGGAATTTGCCAGCGACGGGCTGCCTGCCGGTCAGTTACAGGGGCGCGGGCTCACACACTTTTTGCTCAACCGCACCCTTAATGGCGGGCTCGGGGGCACTGTTTTTGAGGATGACCGCCTGCATGTACCCAGTTTTGAATCCCTAAGCGGCACCCTGCACGGGAACGGTACCGACTTCTGGGTCATCATTGTGGATGACAATACCGGCGATTTTTTCAACTACCGCGTGACGCCCACTGAAGTCCTCGGCCCAACGCTGGAAGAGCGGGACGTGATTGATTCCCTGGCTGGCCCGATTAAGATTTCTCCGGCACGTAACCGCCTGTTTGTCGGGGGTGTCCTGTATAATTTCAATGCCAATAATGGCAATATTTCCAACCCCCGGACCCTGCCCGGAGCGGTCAACTCCATAAGCTACTCCTTTTCCCCCAACGGCAATTACCTGTATGTGATGGAGCCTATCGTTAGTGGTTCGCTGCTGGTGCGTTACGAACCGCTCAATCCCAGTTTTCTGTCTTCGAGAACCATACTCGGCCCGGGCCCAAATGAGCGCCTGGGCGCCATGCAGCTCGCTCCGGACGGCCGCATTTACCTGGTCTCCTACGATGAAGATGCCCCTCAGGTCACCCACCTGCACGCCATCAATTGCCCGAACTCAGCGCAGGCTAACCTGGAGGAAGAAGTCTTTAGCTTTCAGACACCGGATCAGCCCTTCCTGGGCCTCCCCAACTTCATGGACTACATCTTTGACACTCAGGAAACCCTGATCGCGGACCTGGGCCCGGATACCACCTTTAGCTGCGACAATGGCCCCATTACGCTCATCCCTTTGACCAATGGTGATGCTTTCCTGTGGTCGGACGGCTCCACCGATACCAGCCTGACCGTTACCGAGCCCGGGATTTATAGCCTGACTGTTACTGCCGATTGTGGTATGGTAAGCGACACCATCGAAGTGGAGGAACTGACAGACACGGTCATTGTGAATATCAACGGTCCGAACACCCTCTGTACCGGCGATACCGCCACTTTCGCTGCAACGGCGAATATCTCAGGCACCTTACTCTGGTCCACCGGCGACACCACGGCAACGATACAGGTCGCCACCGGTGGGCGCTACACCGTTTTGTTTACCGACCTCTGTGGCCGGCAGGCAACGGATACCCTGATGCTGAATGTACTGGACGTGCCGCCTATACTTCTTCAGGCCCCGGACGCCCTTTGCCCCGACGAAACAGCCGGAGCAAGTGTGTTTTCGGAAGGCGCTACGGGTTATACCTGGTCAAATGGCAGCGTGGGTGACAGTGTGATGCTGACAGGTGGCGGCACTTATCATATCACCGTGACTAACGGATGCGGGGAATTTGATACGGTTTTTACCGTAGACAGCCTGACTTTCCCCACTCTTGAGATACAGGGGACCGCTCCCCTCTGCCCGGGCGGTTCCGTGCAGCTGGAAGCAACGACAGAACCTCAAAATGACCTACAATGGTCCAACGGAAGTACCGCGATAATCACCACATTTTCTACCCCGGGCGTTTATACCGTTACCGTCACCAACACTTGCGGCAGTGCGGTCGATAGTATTGATCTGCAGCCTATTGGGTGTGAGAATTGCTTTTACGTTCCCAATGCCTTCTCTCCAAATGACGATGGCATCAACGATGGTTTTCTGCCTATAGACCTTTGCCCGGTACAAAACTACCGCCTGCAAGTCTTCTCCCGATGGGGTGAGCTTGTGTTCGAAAGCGATCAGCTTGGGCAAAGCTGGGATGGCAAATCCGGCAGTGAACCGATGAACCCTGGCGCCTATATTTGGCAGCTGACCTACGAACAGGCCGGGCAGCAACAGGTGCAGGCCGGGATGGTGCATTTGATCCGATAGTATGGGCCTATGTTGCGTGGAGTGACTTTGCTGTAAGTAAACGTCCAAACAAATAACGGTTTCCGTAATTATATAAGTGAACCCGCAAAAACTCCACAAACACATTTTTATGCAAAAGCCATCTTTACTATTCCTTCTCGTATTATGCCCATTTTTTCTACTTGCCCAGTACAAAACAGTCAACCTCGACTTTGAAAGCACCTACATTGGGGATAACAACCCGCTTCCGGCAGAGACGAACATCCTCTTCACCGGGTCCATACCCTCCTACATCGACCGGGTCGAGCTGAATATTAAGCCTCCCAAAGGTAAATCCACCGTCCTGCATTACGCCGTATGGCAGCGCCCGCTGGACAACAAGGAAAAAACCTACAGCCTGCCCGTCAATTACAAGTTCCGCTCCTCCGCCAGTTATGATATTGAGGTCTTGTATTTTCAAACCCTAAGTAATGCACAGCGCACAGAACTCATTCAGACCCTTAACAACCGTCTGCAATTATTCCTGGAAACGCAGCTCACGCAGGAGTCCAAAACCATCGAATGGGAAAGTAAACCCAAGCGCCTCCTACAGGAGATGAACGACTTGCTGCAGGCCGATCTTCAAAACTACCGCACCGGTATTGCTGCACCGGCTCAGGAGTTGTCCAACCTGGTAGCCCTGCAGATGGAAAAAATGGCGGATATGCGCATGCGGGACAGCGTGGGGCAGGTCCGTATGGCTGAAGAACAGGTGCTGCTGCGGCAACTGCTGCAGAACGAGCTCGATCGCATGCTGCCCGCACCGCTGTACAAAATTGCGGACGCCCGCATGCTGGAAGATTGTCCGACCGAGTCCAAAAAAGGAGCATTGGCTGTTAATGCCGGTTACGGAGGCGTTTACTTCAGTGGCGACCTGGGGGAAGACCTGGATTACGATACGGCGCCCTACGTAGGCTTATCATTCCCCTTAGGCAATAGTGCCTTCGCGCCCCGCTTTTTCAGCAATACGTACATTGGATTTGGCTTATTCCTGCAAGACTTTGAAAATGCAGATGAGCAAAAGCTAACCGGCCCCATCACCGGGCTGCCCATTTACGCCAGTCTGGACTATAAGCTTTTCCAGTTTGTCTACCTGAATCTGGGTGCCACCTTATTGGAAGAAACCACCGCCGGAGACCGGCAGGAACTCTTTGTGCGCCCCTTCATCGGGCTGAGTGCAAAGGTGAATCTGTCGGTACAGTTTGAGCGGTAGGCATTCAGGATCGCAGGTCATCCCCTGAAAGATGACCTGCCATTCAACCAAAAGATCAACCTCTTTCTACCGGACAAGTCATGCAGTGCGAACCGCCACGGGCCCGGGAGAGCTCGTTGGAAGGCAATGCAATGATGGTATTCTCCACCTCCTCCGGTTTAAGCGAGCCATCCTGGAACGCCTGCAGCATACTCGTGGCATGCATAATTTGGTAACCGGTACTGCGGAAAGCCTTCTCGGTGTAAGGGTTGCGGTCGTAAGTGATCGCCACGCCGGGCTTCAGGGCTACGAGGTTGCAGCCATCTGTCCACTGCTCCCGGTCCTGATAGGGTGAAATGCCTTCCCCGCTGAGAATGAATTCCATGTCCGGATTAATCTCCCCATGGAAAAACTCCTTGATAGAAGGATAATGACGGGTAGCGCCATTGGAGGAAAATACTTCAACGTAAGACCCCAGCCCATCCAGCACGATTGGCTTGAAAGCCACAATGTGGTTGGTATTGATTTGTGTGAAAATGGTGTCAATGTGCATGTAGCTGCGGTCCGTCGGGATATTGATCTGCACGACATGCTTCACTACGCCTTTTTTAAAAAGGACTTCTTTGAGCGACTGAATGGCATGGGCGGTCGTCCGCTCACTGCAGCCAATGAGCAGGTAGTCTTCGTTGATGACCATCACATCTCCACCTTCAATGCTAACCATTTCCCGGCGGCGGGAAGGCGGGAATAGTTCTACGTTGTTCAGGTTGATGATACGCCCCTCTTTGCTCAGTGCATTGAAAATGGGGTGTGCCCAAAAGATATACCGGGTCAGGAAATTTTCGCGGAAGCGCGCTTCTTTAGCCGCTTTGGTGATGATGACATGGTCGTTGACCGTGACCGCGATGTCCCGGGTGAAGATGAAGTTCGGGATAGGATCAAAGAGAATCATATCCTCTTGCTGCAGGTAGCCCGTGATCAGCGTCTCGGTCAGCGCTTTGTTGTCCAGTTTCAGGAGCATATCTTCGTAGGAGCGTGGCAGTTCTTCATAGTCGATGATTTTCTCGATCATCTCCTTTTTGTCGGCTTCCGAGGCAGCCTCCAGGGCTTCAAAGAGAAGGTCTTCTGTTTCGAGGACATTGTCTTTTCCTACAAAATGCTTAAGAATTTCCGAAAACACATCGTGCTCTTCCTGCATCTGCGGCAGGTACACGATATCGTCAAACAGGAGCTCTTCGGCCCGCTTTGGGCTAATGCGGGCAATGCCCTCATCGGGGCGGTGAATGATAACGCGTTTAAGTGGCGCAATTTCTGAAGCCACGTTTACAGTTACAGCCATACTTGGTTAGGATTTAAAGGGATACGACTTTTTCAATCTCGTAAATGGAATTGATTTTTCCGGCAAAGATGCAATAAAATTGGGGATTTTCATGGAGGACAGAAATCTCCGTAGGCCGCCCATCGTCAATATAACTGGCTTTAAGTTTAGACTTAATGGTAAACATAGAGGTGAAGTACTGAAACTCCACCTTGTCGGTAAAGTAATGCCGGATTTGCCCCAGCATTTTGCGGTAATTGCTGGCCGGTTTGGCGGGGCAGAAGTTGCAGATATCCGTAAAGTCCGGGCGGCAGTTGGTGTTTACCTGCTGACAGTCGAAGGTGGGCAGGTTGTCGTAGGAGACTTTGTGGTGCGTGTAGGCTACGCTCGACAGGGACAGCAGCCCGCTTTTGCCGTAAGGCATTATGGAGCCAAAGGGACCGTCCATAATCGTCAGCCCGATATCCCGGACCTGAGGGGAATTGACAAAAGCCATTTCTGAAATCTCATGCATCAGGTCGATATCACGCACGCCAAAGAGGCGGTTGATGGCATTGCTGCCGGCGTAGGTCGCGTTGATCACCTGACGGGCTTTAACGGACTCGCGCTTACCGCTTTCCAGGTCTTTCAAGCCAACCTGCCATCGTTCGCCATCGGCTGTTGCATTGACCACTTCCGTGAAAAGCCGGGGGGTCACCTCCGGGCTTGCCTCGTAGAGCCGCTGCCGGTAGTACTCTGCGATGAGAATGGGGTCGAAGGTATACTCCACGGTCTTGTACAAGGCCTCCAATCGGTGATAGTTGAAGTACGGATGACGCTCCACGGGCTCGCAGGGAATGCCGATAAAGGCGCAGAACCGTTCGAACTGCGCGGCATCCGTAAAGGAGCCAAAGCGGTCGATGGCGTAGTACTTCTCGAACTCAAAGTTGATAAAATCCTGATGGTCAGCTGTAAAGCGCGCTTTGTTGTCGTCCGACATCCGGGCCGTTGCCACACTGCGCGGATAGTGGTACCCGCTGTGCAGCCGCGCCTGATTGACGATGGAAGCTTTTTTCAGCAACACCTTTTCCTTCTCCACGAGCAGTACCCGCTGACCTTGTTCCCGGAGAAACAAAGCCGCATAAATGCCGAAAATACCGCCGCCGACGATCAGGAAATCGTACTGCTCCATATTTAAAATTGTGCCGCTACCTGTTTGAGCCCTTCGCAAAAGTCACTGTAATCATAACGCTGCAGCGCCTCATGGAAGTTGAGCGTATGCTCCAATTGCTCCGGCCGGGAAGGGCCAATCAGTATGCCGCCTACATCCGGGCTATGAAAAGCATAAGCCATGCCACAGTGGTTCATATTGGAGACCGCAGGGCGACCGGGCTGCTCATTGGCCGCCGCGAGTACCTCTT
>PR_CR_10_Liq_3_inCRDRAFT_1000086_pt1 | contig 26912 bp, 18 predicted proteins | sample PRCRCaboRojoPR_2_FD_10240 | JGI IMG/M metagenome (IMG submission 10240)
TTGAGGTTGGGAGCGGATTCGAACCGCCGTACGAGGTTTTGCAGACCTCTGCCTAGCCACTCGGCCACCCAACCGTTTGCCGCTGTATTTTTAGCGGACTGCAAATATAAAGGTTTTTTGAAAAGCACCCAGCTTTTGGGCACTAATTTTATCCTTTGTTTGAAGACACTAGAAAAACTGCGGAACGGACCATAAAGTTTCCCTTCCGCTCTCCTTTTTTAACGAACGAGGTAGATCTCTCCGGAACGCTCAATAAGGGTGCCGTCTGCCTGCTCGATACGGAGCTGGAAGGCGTAGGCGCCGATATTTAAAGGCTCCGTACCACGCAGCCCGTCCCAGCCCTGACCGTAATCCTGGGATTCAAAGACGAGTCCGCCCCAGCGGTCAAATATCCGGAGGCTGTAGGCCAGTGGGGTACCGAACTGGAGGTAGGGGCGAAAGATATCGTTTACGCCATCGTTATTGGGAGAAAAGGCATTGGGGACGTAGACCTTGGCCGTCTGTATTGCACAGGCAAGGTTCGAGCGGCTTTGCAGGGCCATCGTCGTATCTGTACCGATTTCAACTATGGCTTCCGCTTCCACAAAGTAACAGGCCTGAGCCTGATCCGGATCACCGAGGTCTACCTCATCAGTAGTGGTCAGGGTATTGGCGTCGAAGAAGCCCAGCTCTATGGGCGCACCGGCTTCTAACCGGAAAACCCGGTAGCCCTGAAGGGTGCCTCTACCGTTAGTATAAGGTGTCCATTCCAGAGTATTCACACCGTTCTGGCCCTCCGCCTGCAGCCAGATCGTTGCAGCGGTATTGGAGGTCATCTCCACACTGCAGGCATCCGTGGTCAGCACCTGATAGGAGTAGGACTCCGTGGAGGGGTTGATACCCGCATCCGTGTATGTATTCTGATTGCTGAGTGGCAGAACCGGAGGCTGCGTAAGCAAACCGGCAAAATTGCTATTGGCACCAGCCCGCTGCAGGGTGTAGCTGTCAATGAGTGCATTATCGTTCCAAAACCATTGGAGCTGTACTTCGCCATTCATAACGGTGGCATTGGCCATCACGAGGGTTTCCACCGGATCGTTGATCATAGCAGTGGCGCAGACGGTATTCGAGCGGGCTTGCTGATCTCCGTTGTTTTGAATGGCAACAATAGAAAAGCAATACTCCCGCGCATTTTCAGTAGTTTCAAACTGAAATTCAGACTCCGCACCATCTACAGTCCCCACCAAAGCCCAGGAAGTACTGTCGCCCGCTTCGTAAATCTGGTATTCCGCCACGCCGCTATTCCATCCAATATAAGGTGTCCAGGAAAGGGTCACATTACGGAGGCAGGGGTCATCAAAATCACTGGCTTCCAGCAGAATGGTGGAATGAGGTGCTGCAACAATACTTTTATTGCCGCAAGGGTCAATCGATTCAATGAAGTAGGTCTCCTGTTGTGCGCCCGGGCTTGCTTCGGTATCCAGATAAGTATTGCCGGAAAAGACGGTATCGAGGACCACCGAGCCGACCCCGTCTACCTCCCGGGAAATGATGTAGCCCACTACTTCCGGGGACGGGCTGTTCGCCCAGTTGACGACCACGTCCCCATTCTCAACAGAGACCGACTGCAGCACGGCCGGAAGTGGAATAAGCGAATCGAGGGTATCAGAAGTGACCATTGGTTCTCCGGGGCAGTCCGCATCAGTTTGCAAATAATAATACCAAGTGCCGGCCCCGGGCGAATCGTGGTAGAAAAAATCAATGGCAGGGTCTGTGACAGAAGCCAGCAGGGTGTAAGGCCCGTTCTCATTTTGGCTGGCATAAACTTCGTATCCGTTGACCGGGCCGCAGTTGATCATCGGCAGGTCCCAGCGCAGCGTATCATTGCTAACGCACAAAAACTCAGGTGGAGCGATCTGCGCCGAAAGGGAGGCCCAGGGGCCAAGAAAAAGGATTATCGCTATCCATCCATATTTACTGCGCTGCTCTGATTCTTTGTTCATACTGTTCTTCTAGTTCGTTCATGGGATACCGGCGTTCAAGCGCATAGCTCAGCGCCCTGCTCCCGCCAATTTTCTTATCGTAATAGACCAGCCCTATGCCTTCTGCATAAATTTCACGGCCGCCGTATTCCTGTTCAAAAACACCTTCCTTATCATAGGAAAGCAACTCACGGACCTCAAAGACCACCGCATCGTGGGTTGACCCCAGCGCCTGTACCACGGTGTCTTTCAGGTAGCGCCGGTTTTTCACCAGTGTGATCACCGCCCCACTGTCCTGCGGAGGCGCCCAGCGGATTTTATATAAAAAAACACCCGAGCTGTCTGTCACCTCAAAGGGGAAAGCGCTCCCCTCCAGGACTTCAACAGCCGTTTGGCTTTGCTGCCCCGTGCTATCAGGCTCTTCTTCGTACAGATAAACATCCTGTACCAGCATACCGTTGCGCACCAGTTCCTCCCGCACCAGCTGAAGAGGGACCAGGTCATACTCATAATAAGTCCCCGTCAGGAATACGCCTTCCTCCTGAATAAAGGACCGGTAATACCAGTAAGCCGGCGTAAGGGAATCCACGTAAACCGGTTGATACTCATAAACCAGCCCTTCTTCCAGCTCCCGGAGCGGGAAATAGTAGTCACGGATATCTTTAAGCCCGTTTTCGCGACAGGATGACAGCCCGGTGACGAAAATGATAAAAAAAAGAACTGAAATGGATAGCCTCGGATCAATCATAGTGCAAGAAACAGGTTTCAACCGGAAAAGCCCGGTAAAAGCAAAGCTTGTCTGCTATTTATCAACGCTTATATCAACCTATAATTATTTCATTCTGTTTATTTTGTGCGTGTCAAAATGGCACAGTTGTGCCCACTGGTACGATATATGCATGAGAAGCGGCAAGATCATCCGGTTACCCACCTTGCAGATGCTCGAAACGCCGCAAATATATTTATCTTTGCGCCACAATAAAAGACTAACATTGGAAATTTTCTCATATGTTTAATGCTATAGCAAAATCCATTAAAAAAGTGTTTGGCACCAAGCAGGAGCGCGATGTCAACATGTACATGCCTGTCGTTGAAGAGGTTAACGAAATCTTCGAAGGGCTCTCTGGCCTGTCCAACGATGAGCTGCGGAACAAAACACAGGAGTTCCGCACCCGCATCGCCGAACACCTGGCTGGTATCGATAAAGATATTGCGGAAGCTCAGGCCGAAGCCAATGAGGAAGAGGAACTGCACCGCAAGGAAGCGCTCTTCGGGGAACTGGACGAGCTCAAAAAAGACCGCGACAAGCACCTCGAAGAAATACTGAAGTCGATCCTGCCAGAGGCTTTTGCTGTAGTCAAAGAAACCGCCCGGCGTTTTTCTGCTTCTTCTGAAATCCGGGTGACGGCTACCGAACACGACCGGGATATTGCTGCAGACCCTAAGAAAGGCTACGTCTCTATCGAAGGCGATCAGGCGGTTTGGAAGAACAGCTGGATAGCAGCCGGTGGTGAAATCACCTGGAACATGGTGCACTACGATGTACAGCTGATCGGTGGTATGGTCCTCCACGATGGCAAAGTCGCGGAAATGGCAACCGGTGAAGGTAAGACCCTTGTAGCCACCCTCCCTGCCTACCTCAACGGCTTGTCCGGGCAGGGCGTACACGTCATCACCGTAAACGACTACCTCGCCCGGCGTGACCAGGAATGGGTGGGCCCTATTTTCGAGTTCCTGTTCCTTACCGTAGACTGTATTGATAAGTACCGCCCGCATTCCGACGAGCGCATCAAAGCTTACCAATGCGACATTACCTACGGTACCAATAACGAATTCGGCTTCGACTACCTGCGGGATAATATGGTGCGCTCCATCGATGAGAAAGTGCAGGGCAAGCACCATTTCGTCATGATCGATGAGGTTGACTCCGTACTGATTGACGATGCCCGTACCCCGCTGATCATATCCGGACCAGTCCCTCAGGGCAGTGAAGACCAGGAGTATGTCAGCCTCCGGCCTTTTGTGGAGAAGCTCATTACTGCACAGCGTAAACTAGCCACAGAGTACCTGGCTGAGGCCAAACGCTTATTTAAGGAAGGTAAGTTGGGCTACCAGGAAGGAGAAGCCGGTATGGCCCTGCTGCGCGCTTACCGCGCCCTGCCAAAGTACCGCCCGCTGATCAAATTCCTCAGCGAGGATGGTGTGAAGGTCGCCATGCAGAAAGCCGAGAACTTCTACATGCAGGAGCAGTCCAAAAACATGCACCTTGTAGATGAGCCACTCTATTTCACCATTGATGAGAAGAACCGCAACGTTGAGCTAACGGAGTATGGAGCTGAGTACCTCTCCCAGGGCACTTCTGACCCTGAATTCTTCGTGATGCCCGACATCGCTACCTCCATGGTGGAAATCGATGACAACGATTCGATGACAGAGGCGGAAAAGCAGGAAGCCAAAACCAAGCTGAGCCAGGACTTCTCTGTGAAGTCCAAGCGCCTGCACTCCATGAGCCAGCTGCTGAAAGCCTACACCCTCTTCGAGAAAGACCAGGAATACGTGGTCATGGACGGACAGGTGAAAATTGTGGACGAGCAGACGGGCCGTATGATGGAAGGCCGCCGCTACTCTGATGGCTTGCACCAGGCACTGGAAGCGAAAGAGAATGTAAAGATCGGCGATATCACACAGACCTATGCTACGGTTACCCTGCAGAACTACTTCCGGATGTACCACAAGCTTTCCGGTATGACCGGTACGGCAGAGACGGAAGCCAGCGAGCTTTGGGAAATTTACAAGCTGGATGTGACCGTCATACCGACCAATAAGCCAATTATCAGGGATGACCGGGAAGACCTGATCTTTAAGACGGCCCGGGAGAAGTTTAATGCCGTAATTGAAGAGATTGTTAACCTGACGGAGCAAGGGCGCCCTGTTCTGGTAGGTACCACTTCTGTAGAAGTATCCGAGGTCCTGAGCCGGATGCTGAAGCTGCGCCATATCAACCACAACGTACTGAACGCCAAGCAGCATCAGCGCGAGGCAGAAGTAGTTGCTGAAGCCGGTAAGCCAGGCAATGTAACCATTGCCACCAACATGGCCGGCCGGGGTACCGACATCAAGATTGGTCAGGAAGTAAAAGACAGTGGCGGTTTGGCCATCATAGGTACGGAGCGCCACGACTCCCGGCGGGTAGACCGGCAGTTGCGCGGCCGTGCCGGGCGTCAGGGCGACCCCGGTAGCTCACAGTTTTATGTATCGCTGGAAGACAACCTCATGCGGCTCTTCCAGTCTGAGCGTATTGCCAAGCTGATGGACCGCATGGGCCACGAGGAGGGCGAGGTCATTCAGCACTCCATGGTGACCAAATCCATTGAGCGGGCACAGAAAAAAGTGGAAGAAAACAACTTCGGTATCCGCAAGCGGCTGCTGGAGTACGATGACGTGATGAATATTCAGCGGGAGGCTATCTATAAGAAGCGCGACAATGCCCTTTCCGGTGAGCGCCTTTCCGTGGATGTCAATAATATGTTTGAGAGTATGCTCGAGAACCTGGTGGCTGTTCACCGGGAAACGGGTGACTTCGAAAGCTTCCGCCGCGACGCCCTTGGTGTACTGGGTATGGATCCCAAGATGGATGCCATCGATTTCAAAGAGGCTCCGGAAGCAGAAGTGAAGGACCGGTTCGAAAAACAGTTCGACGAGTTCTACGACCGGAAGATGACTCAGATTACGGATGCGCTGATGCCTTTCTTCATTGAGAAACATGAGGAAAAAAATCAGATCAAGCGTATCGTAATCCCATTCAGCGATGGCCGGACAAAACCTATGGCTGTTACTGCTGACCTGGAATCTGCCATCACATCCAACGGCAAGTCGATCCGCCGGGACATTGAAAAAGCGGTCACACTCGCCATCATCGACGAGCGCTGGAAGGAGCACCTGCGGTCTATGGACGAGCTAAAGGAATCTGTTCAGGCTGCCTCCTTTGAGCAAAAGGACCCGCTTGTGATCTATAAGATGGAGGCGTACAACTTGTTTGAGCAGCTCATCTTCGAAATCAACGAGCAAGTGACGTCCTACCTGTCAAGAGGCACTCTGATTTTTGCCGATGGCCGTACCCTTGAGCAGGCGCGTGAGCAGCGCACCGACCTTAGTAAGGTCAAAACTAACCGGTCTGCTGAAGAGCGTGCCGCCCGGGCAGCTGCAGAGGGCGTGAGCCGCCGGCCCAAGCCTCAAACGGTAGTCCGCAACGAAAAGAAAGTGGGCAGAAACGAGCCTTGCCCCTGTGGCAGCGGTAAGAAGTACAAGCACTGCCATGGCAGATAATTAGGGGCAACCCCTACTTACGAAGCCCGGAACAGCCCCCTCTGATTCCGGGCTTCGTTTTTTACCCTAATCAGGGTAGTTTTCAACAAGGCAGCCGGGTTTNACGATCATTCTCCACATGAATTGGAAAGGAATGCCGCCCGAAAAAGATATTTGTGATATATTGCACCNCCTAATCATTCTATACCTGAAGAATAAACCCTGAATANCAAGATGAACCTAAGCGGTTACATTGACCATACATTACTCAGACCTGATTGTACNACGGAAGACATTGAGCAATTATGCCGGGAAGCACAGCAGCATCATTTCGCCGCTGTATGCGTACCTCCTTTCCATGTAAAGCGGGCAGCAGACCTCTGCGAAGATAGCACCGTTGCGGTAGCAACTGTGGTAGGTTTTCCGATGGGCTATGCCTCCACTCCTGCCAAAATTGAGGAGATCAAAAGAGCTATTGATGAAGGGGCGTCTGAAATCGATGCGGTGATTAATGTCTGTGCGGTAAAATCCGGTAACTGGAACTACGTCACTAACGATATCGACAGCCTCACCACAGCCACCCACCTCAAAGGCAAGCAAATAAAGATTATTCTGGAAACCGCCCTGCTCACTCAGGAAGAAATCGAGCGGGTTGTTGGCATTTGCCTGGACAAAGAAGTGGAATACCTAAAGACTTCAACCGGTTTTAATGGTGGTGGCGCAACTATTGAGGTCGTCGAATTGCTCAAACGCCTTGCCGATGGCAAAGCCAAAATCAAAGCCTCTGGTGGGATTCGTTCCCGTTGGGAGGCCGAGCAGTTTATTAAAGCAGGTGCTGACCGTATCGGCACTTCTTCCGGCGTTACGATTATTGGAGGATAAGGCTGGCTGTGCTACTCTTCACGCATTAGGCACGCCGTTACGGGCATGAATTGCAAAGCAACTTCTTGTCTCTATCCACACTATTCAAAATGTCTGGCCGTGACAGCGCTGCTATAGTATTCGTCATTTTTAATGACTTCCCCTCGTTATAATTCCTTAATTTTAGGAAATTTGCATCAATTTCCTGCTAGTGCGGCTTCGGAATAAGCCTGCCAAAGGCATAGGCCATTGAATGATCAAAACGATTATAATGTTACTCAGAGTCCTGTTTTCCGCCCTCTTCATGATAGGATGCCTTGGCTTCGGGCAAGCCCAGAATGTCATTATTGAGGCCGACGAGCCTATACAGCAGATGATGGACCGCTACGTAGAGCTCAATAAGTCCCGCAACTTCGTGGAAGGCTGGCGGGTGCAAATCCTGGCCACACCGGACCGGCAGCGCCTGGAGACGGTCAAGCAATCCTTCAAATACCGCTACCCGAATATCCCGGTAGACTGGGAGCACGCCAAGCCTTACTACAAGCTCCGGGCTGGCGCCTTTGAGTCCAAACTGGAAGCGATGCGGCTCAAATACATCCTGCAACAAGACTATTCCGGGATTTATCTCGTTAAGGATGACCGGATCAGGCCTTCGGAGCTGATTGGAAACTTTTAATATTATATGAATACCTACCGCAGAAAACGTCAGGTTGGCCCGGGAAATGTAATGATGTTTGACCGCATTGACTGGCTGACCTTTTGCTTATTCCTGGGGCTGGCGGTTATTGGCTGGATGATGATCTTCTCGGTCAGCTACGAAGAGTACAGGCAGGTCGGCATGAGCGGCTTTCTAAACACCTCTGCCGGGAAGCAGGCCATATGGCTGGGCATTTGCGGGCTGGTGCTCGCCTTCATTATGCTCTTTGAACATAAGTTTTGGCAAACCTTTGCTTATCCAATTTACGGATTATCCATGCTGATGCTGGTTCTGGTCCTGATTTTCGGGACCAATATCAAAGGGGCCACTTCCTGGTTTTCCTTCGGTGGTTTTTCCCTTCAGCCATCCGAACTGGCTAAGGTGGGCACCTGCCTCGGCGTTTCCGCATTTTTAAGCACCTACAGCACAGATCTCCGGCAGCCTAAAGCCCAACTGACCGCCCTTGGGCTTATTGCCCTGCCGGTCTTACTGATCATGCTACAGCCTGACGCCGGTTCTGCACTTGTTTTCACCTCCTTCCTGATTGTTTATTTTCGAGAAGGGCTGAACCCCATCTATTATATTGTAGGNATTGTTGGAGCAACGCTGCTGATCCTGGGGTTTATACACCCGCCTGTGCAAATCATCTTTGGCACTGTCCTGGCTGGTGCAGCAGTGCTGGCTTATTACTTCAATAAAAACCTAAGAACTTACGCCTGGGCAGCCATTGCATTGCTGGCGATTGCGGCTTATAACCTCTCCGGGCTGGGCTATCATTTACATCTTTTAGGAGGGGCGATTGCCCTGTTCCTGGCCTCCGGCTTCATCGCATATCAGCAGCGTAACGGGCGCATGGCCATGCTCCTGGCTTTTTTTCTGGTGCTCGGCAGCGGGCTCGCCTTCGCTTCAAACTATGCCTTCAACTATGTGCTCAAACCGCATCAGCAGGACCGGATTAACGTCTGGCTGCAGCCCGAAAAATGCGACGAGCGGGGCTCGCTTTACAACCTGACCCAGTCAAAGGCCGCCATTGGCTCCGGAGGGGTGGAAGGCAAAGGGTTCCTCAATGGGACAATGACCAAGCTCAACTATGTACCGGAGCAGTCCACCGACTTTATCTTTTGTACCATTGGCGAAGAGCAGGGCTTTGTAGGCACAGCCGGTATCATCCTGTTGTTTTTGCTGCTCCTGCTGCGCATCACGGTGGTTGCGGAGCGGCAAAAATCTACTTTTGCACGGCACTATGCCTATTGTGTTGCGGGTATTCTATTCATCCATATTTTTATCAACATCGGCATGACTATGGGCGTGACGCCGATCATCGGTATCCCCTTGCCCCTGATTAGCAAGGGCGGCTCGTCCCTGTTGGGCTTTACCATCATGATCAGCATTCTGCTCAAGTTAGACAAACACCGTTTCCGCCACTAAACTGATTGAATTTGTTCACTTTCCAGCTGCAACATACGGATCCAAAATCTGCGGCACGGGCAGGCCAGATAGCAACCGCGCACGGTACTATCCAAACGCCGATTTTTATGCCGGTTGGCACCCTTGGCACCGTCAAAGGAGTCCATCAACGGGAATTAGAGTCCGATATCAAGGCTCAGATCATTCTGGGCAACACCTATCATTTGTACCTGCGCCCCGGGCTGGATATACTGGAACAGGCAGGCGGGCTCCACGGTTTCAACGGCTGGACGCGCCCTATGCTCACCGATAGCGGTGGTTATCAGGTCTACTCCCTGAGTGCACAGCGCAAGATAGATGAGGAAGGGGTCACTTTCCGGTCGCACATAGATGGTTCTTCCCACACATTCACCCCGGAACGCGCCATTGACATTCAGCGCATCATCGGCGCGGACATCATCATGGCTTTCGATGAGTGCCCCCCCTACCCCTGCGACTATACCTACGCCAAAAACTCCATGGAACTCACCCACCGGTGGCTGAACCGTTGTGTGAAGCGCATGACAGAAACGGAGGGCAAATACGGGTATGAACAGACACTTTTCCCCATCGTTCAGGGCAGCACTTACCCCGACCTGCGCCGCAAATCAGCAGAGACGATCGCAGCAGCAGGGCAGCCGGGCAATGCAATTGGCGGCCTTTCGGTGGGTGAGCCTGCGGAAGACATGTACGAAACCACCGATCAGGTCTGCCGCATCCTGCCACAGGAAAAGCCACGTTATCTGATGGGCGTGGGCACACCTGAAAACATTCTTGAATGCATCGCCCTGGGCGTGGATATGTTTGACTGTGTGCTGCCCACCCGGAATGCTCGCCATGGTATGCTGTACACCTCAGAAGGCATTATCAACATCAAGAATGCGAAGTGGAAGGACGACTTTAGCCCGGTGGATGCGAATAACCCCTGCTATGCCAGTCAGCAGTACTCCAAAGCCTATCTGCGCCACCTCATGCACACCAAAGAGCTTCTGGGCCCGCAAATTGCCAGCCTGCACAACCTGAGTTTCTACCTCTGGCTGGTGGGGGAAGCCCGGCAACATATCATTGCCGGCGACTTCGCTTCCTGGAAGGAGGAAATGGCTAAACGAGTGCAAAGGAGGTTATAATTTTGTTACAGGTGCATCTAAACGCTTATCCCGGGCGTTACCGAATAGGAGCGCAGCAAATGCAGTGGGAATTCTGCTCAAAAGCGCTTTTCTTTGTTGCCCAGTCCAATACCCGGCCAGAACTATGCTAAAGAAAATTGACCTGTATCTTATCAAGAAGTTTTTGAGCACCTTCTTCTTCACGGTGCTCATCTTCACTATGATATCGGTCATTATTGACTTTAGTGAGAAGATTGAGAAGTTCATCGAGAGCGACATTACGCGCTATGAGATTTTTGTCCTCTACTATCCCGGGTTTATTATGTTTATTGCGGGACTGCTCTGGCCGCTGTATACGCTTATTGCCGTCATTTTCTTTACTTCCCGCCTTGCCTACAATTCAGAAGTGATTTCCATATTCAATGCCGGGATCAGTTTCCGGCGGTTTATGCAACCCTATTTGATTGCAGCAAGCTTTATTGCCATACTTCATCTTGTGGGCAACCACTTTCTGATCCCATTGGGCAACAAAAACCGGCTGGACGTCGAGCATGCCTATATCTGGACGAATAACGATAAAGGTAAGACACAGGACGTGCATATGTTTGTAGCCCCCAACACCAAAGTCTACATCAACTACTACCGAAAGCGAGACAGCACCGCCCGCAAATTCCGGTTGGAGCACTTTGAGAACGGGGAACTGGTATCGCTGCTCAAGGCCAACACCGCCGAATGGGTTGGCCCACCTAATCAATGGCGCCTGCGCAACTACGAAGTCCGCACCTTTAATAATATGGAAGAGGAGCTCATCCTGGGCAGGGGGGAGACCCTCGATACTGCGATCAACCTAACGCCGTCCGACTTTGTAGATTACAAAGAGCAGCACATGATGATGACCTCCCGGCAGCTTCTGGACTACATTGCAAAGCAGGAGGCCCGCGGCGTAGGCAATACCAAAAAGTACGAAATCGAATTCCACAGGCGGACCGCCGAGCCCTTTACTATTTTTATTCTCACCATTATCGGCATGGCCATTGCTGCCCGTAAAGTGCGGGGCGGCATCGGGCTCCACCTGGCTATGGGGGTCGGCATAGGTGCCCTGTTCATATTTTTCTCCCGTTTTGCGGTAGTCTTTGCAGCCGGTCAGCTCATTCCGGTTATTGTGGGCATATGGCTGCCCAACCTCGTCTTTAGCATAGTCGCCATTCATTTGGTCCGGAATGCCCAAAAGTAAGGTTTAACAAAAGCTGGTTTTCTGTTTAACTTTGGGGTAGACATGGTTCTACACCGGTCTTTTTCATGGCGTTCAAAGTCCCAAATGTTGAACAAAAGTATGAAAACACGCCTAAATGACTCCACAAAAACACCCTCTTTTCATTTTTTTTTGAAAGTTATAAAAATTTTTGAAAGTTCATCGAAGACAATAACATCCTGTAAAACAGATCCTTGTGAAATGAATTCAAGAATTCAGGCTTCATTTTAGTGCAAAATCCGCGTCACTTCGGTATGAAATATTGTATTTTGTTTAACTATTGCTTATCTTTGATTCAACAAGAGAAAAAAACTAGAACAAAAAACTTAAAGTCCAATTTAGCCATGTCCACCACAGAGTTTTACAGCAACTTCGATAAAATGACGGTTCTTCTAAATTCTTTCGCATACAACCTGACCAAAAATACAGAGGATGCGAAGGATCTTTTTCAGGAGACGGCATTCAGAGCTTTCACCAACCGGGACAAATTCCGGCCCGGAACGAATTTCAAAGCTTGGCTTTTTACCATTATGAAGAACATCTTCATTAACAACTACCGGAAAAAGGTCAAAGCGAACACGATCATGGACTCTACCGATAACATGTATTACATCAATTCGGGCAGTGTCGTTATTTCAAACAAAGCAGAATCCAACATCATGCTTAAGGAACTTACGCAAATGATCGAAGACCTGGACGACAGTATCAAGATTCCGTTTTTAATGCATTACCACGGCTATAAATACCAGGAAATCGCAGACCACCTTGAGTTGCCACTTGGTACTGTTAAGAGCCGCATCTTTTTCGCTCGCAAAGAACTCAAAGAAGTGATTGGCAAGCGTTATGAAAACCTGAGCGAGCTTCGTCAGAAGGTACAGCAGTAGAATGATGCGGGCTTAACCTCGTATTACCTGTGGCTCTATAGACATTTCGGACCTGCGGATTTCCTCCTTATCGAAATATATGTTTTACTTTTATGCGGCGATGGAACCATCAGGTTCTATCGCCGCTACTTTTTCCATATATGCCCAGAAAATCTACCTCAAAAGACAGTTTGTCTTTCTTCACGAATCAGCTCCAGCTTTGGTTTGACCAAAGCCACCGCCCCCTGCCCTGGAAAGGTGAAAAAGATGCCTACCTGATTTGGCTGTCTGAAATCATCCTCCAACAGACCCGGGTAGAACAGGGGCTGCCTTACTTTGAACGTTTCCGCGAATGCTTCCCCACTGTACAAGACCTCGCTAATGCACCGGAGGACACCATCATGAAAGCCTGGGAAGGTCTGGGTTACTACTCCCGGGCCCGCAACCTCCACGCAGCAGCGAAGTATATTGCGCACACCCTCAATGGCAAATTCCCGACTACCTATGAAGGGATACGTGTACTGAAAGGCGTAGGCCCCTACACCGCAGCTGCCATTGCTTCCTTTGCCTATGAACTTCCCTACGCGGTCGTTGATGGTAACGTATTCCGGGTACTCTCGAGATTCTGGGGCATTCAAACCCCCATTGACAGTACAGAAGGGAAAAAGCAGTTTGCTAATCTGGCAGACCGGGCACTACAGGCTTCCCCCCTTGCCCCATCGAAGCATAACCAGGCCATGATGGATTTTGGAGCTACCCATTGCAAGCCCAAAGCCCCACTTTGTGCACATTGCCCGCTGAGCAGCCAATGCACCGCTTTTCAGGATAAAAAAGTAGATCAGCTCCCGGTCAAAGCCAAAAAGATCAAAAAGAAAAACCGTTATTTTCATTACCTGGTCGTCAATGCCGGCCCACAGGTTATCCTCCGGAAAAGAACGGAAAAGGATATCTGGCGTAACCTCTATGAATTTCCGGTTTTAGAATGGCCGGAAGTAAAAGCAAGCGAACGGGAAATCCGACGCAGCGCCCCCTGGCAGGTATGTATTGGTGATCGCCCCGCCCGGATCGAGCAGGTCTCCCCACCACAACAGCAAATACTGACCCATCAGAAGATTCAGGCCGTATTTTGGGAGATCCACCTGGAAGCCCCACCCCCTTCTGAATCAGAATTAGCCCCATACATTCTTGCCGATCGGAAAAACTTAAGTAATTTCGCCTTCCCGAAAATAATTGATTGGTATTTAGGGGATAATTCGCTATATTTAATGTTGGTGTAACGAAGAGCGCCTCAAACTTCAATCCAATAGCTAAAAATGGTAAATCGCGTTATATTAATAGGCAATTTAGGTGCAGACCCGGAGGTACGCCGCCTGGAAAATGGTGCGGTCGTCGCTAAGGTGCGCCTGGCTACCAATGAAAACTACAAAGACCGCAGTGGCGAATGGCAAACGCTGACCGAATGGCACGATATTGTCATGTGGAGGACCCTTGCTGAGCGAGCAGAAAGCCAGTTGAAAACAGGTGCGCAAATCTACGTCGAAGGCAAGCTGACCCACCGTACCTGGCAGGATCAGGATGGCAATAACCGCAAGACGACTGAAGTAGTCGCCAGCTATTTCCGAATGGTCGGCGGCAAACGTGACAACAACTCCGGCGGCGGTGGTTACTTCCCAAGTGCAGAAGATGAACAAAAAATGGGCGGCATGCAGAAAAGCAACCCTGAGCCAGCTACAGCTGCACAACCATCCGACACGTCTGCCAGCAATACATCTAATGAATCTGCCGGCAGCAACGATACAGCCGAAGATGACTTGCCGTTCTAGGCAACTTCCGTTCACTAATTCCCAGCACCTTGGAATCGGAGCCCGCTAGTTTATTTTCGTTTCTGGTTCAGCATCCACTGTTTCTGAGTGCCTTCAGCCCTGAATTGTTGCTGGGCCTACTTGGCATTATTTTGCTGCTCTTTTCATCCGCCCTGATCTCCGGCTCTGAGGTCGCCTTCTTTTCTTTGGGCTATAGCGACGTGAAGAAACTGGAGGATAGTAATACCGTTGCAGACCGCGCCATCATCAGCCTGAAGGAAAAACCCCGAAAGCTTTTGGCGACGATCCTGATCAGCAATAACTTTATCAATATTGCGATCGTCATCCTGTCTGACTTTGTGCTCCGTTCAGCCTTTCCGGACGAAACATTCGATCAATGGGCTACGGCACTGCTTGGTCTGTTTGCGGTCCCTACAGCTGAACAGACAGAGTTCTGGGGCCGTTTGCTGAGCTTCTTGATCACCATAGCCGGCGTTACTTTTCTGCTTGTCTTGTTTGGAGAAGTCGCCCCAAAAGTTTACGCCCGCATTAATAACCTGCAGCTCGCCCGTTTGATGTCCCGCCCACTCGACATTATGATGCGGCTGTTCCATCCGGTGAGCAATATCCTGGTAAAGTCTACCAACATCATGGAAAGGCGCCTGGCCGGTGCCGGCAACGGCAGCAGCCCCAGCCGGGCCGAAATCGATGAAGCCATCGAACTAACGGTAAGCCAGGAAAAAGGGGCAGGAAGAGATATTGATATCTTAAAGAGCATCGTCAAGTTTGGTGATGTAACGGTCAAACAGATTATGCGCTCCCGGGTAGATGTGGTGGCAGTCGATTTCCGAATGGACTATAAGGAACTTCTGGAAATTATTAAGGAAGCCGGGTATTCCCGCATCCCGGTATATGAAAATGACTTCGATAACGTCACTGGCATCCTCTATGTGAAGGACCTGCTGGGGCACCTGGACGAGCCGGCAGACTTCGAATGGCAGGAACTGATCCGGCCGGATGTCTACTACGTACCAGAAGCGAAGAAAATAAATGACCTGCTAAAGGAGTTCCAGGTGGAGCGTCTGCACATGGCCATCGTTGTGGACGAATACGGCGGCAGCTCTGGTATCGTCACGCTTGAAGACATCATGGAAGAAGTCATCGGTGAAATCAAGGACGAGTTTGATGACGAGATAGAAGTCGTCTACAAAAAAATTGACGACTTCAATTACCTGTTTGAAGGAAAAACGCTACTTAACGATGTCTGCCGTATCATTGGTATCGACACCAATACCTTTGATGAGGTTAAAGGCGAGGCCGATTCGCTGGCGGGCCTGATTCTGGAAATCAAGGGTTTTATGCCCAAAACTGACGCAGAGATTACCCAAGGCCCATACCGTTTTAAGGTCGTCACCGTTAGTAAGCGAAGGATTGAGCAGATTTTATTGACGCTTCCCAAAAATTAAATCGTCTATGTACCGGTTGAACATTCTTGTTTTCCTCATTTTTTTCTTAAGCAGCTGTGGCGACGCCCCTCCTCCCACGCCCAAACCACGGGCATTCCCTAAAGTCGAGTACCCCGAAAAGGCTTATCAGCAATTTGATGAAGACTATTGTGCGTTCACTTTCGAGTACCCGGAATACGCTGAAGTCCAACAGGACAAAAGCTTCTTTGACGAAGCGCCGCCCCACCCCTGCTGGTTCGATCTCTACTTCAAAGACTTTGACGGCCGCCTCTACTGCAGCTATGCCCCTATTGAAAATCAGGCGGATTGGGAAGACCTGCGCAGCGATGCCTTTAACCTGGCCGACTGGCACAATAAAAAGGCAAGCTATATTGATGAAATGCTCATCCGGAAAGATAACAACGTGAGCGGTGTTCTTTTCCTCATTGAAGGGCACGCGGCTTCTCCGGCTCAGTTCTACCTCACAGACAGCACCAACCACTTCCTGCGGGCTTCACTCTACTTCAACACAGAAGTCAGACCAGACTCTATGGCTCCTGTCTATGAATTCCTGGAAACCGACCTCCTTCGGATGATCGAAACCTTTGAGTGGACAAAACAGGGTGACTAATTTTCTATACACCACACCCTTACCTATGTATGGATAAACAGGAACGGCGTATCCTCTGGTAGTATGGATACGCCGTTTCCCTTTTATCGATAATTCTATTCCAATGAAAGGAACAGACCTTAAACATTGTGCAAATGCTTTATCAAATACGGGCAAGGTAAAGCCCCTTACAGTGGGTAAAAAGTAATGGTCATTCAACTAAGCGAAACGTGCGCTCAGTTTTTGAACAGCAGGCAAGTCTTGAAAGTACTTTAGGTCTGGGACCAGCTGTACCCGTTACTCTCGACTTTAAGCCAATCGCATTAGTCTTTACTCACCTTCACCGCACCTTTTTTGCTTTTGCCGTTAGCGTCTGCCTCTTCTTCCTCTGTAGGTTCTTCCACGCCGGTGATCTTGTTTTTGATCTTCTGCTCGATTTCCAGCGCCACTTCCGGGTTATCCATCATGAACTGCTTGGCTGCCTCACGTCCCTGTGCAATTTTGGCAGTATCGTAGCTGTACCAGGCACCGCTCTTTTGGATGATGTCATGGTCGACACCCAGGTCAACGACCTCGCCGACTTTAGAGATACCTTCGCCGTACATGATGTCAAACTCAGCAATCCGGAATGGGGGCGCAAGTTTGTTTTTCACCACTTTCACTTTCACGTGGTTACCTACTACGTTGCCTTCCTTGTCTTTGATAGCCGAACCGGAACGGCGGATATCCAGCCGCATGGAAGCGTAGAACTTCAGGGCATTACCACCGGTAGTTGTTTCGGGGTTACCGAACATAACACCAATTTTCTCACGCAGCTGATTGATAAAAATGCAGCAACAGCCCGTACGGCCGATCGTACCGGTCAGTTTACGCATGGCCTGAGACATCAGACGAGCCTGAAGGCCCATTTTGGAGTCCCCCATTTCCCCTTCGATCTCACTGCGAGGCACCAGGGCGGCTACGGAGTCGACAACAATGATATCAATTGCGCCTGAGCGGATGAGGTTCTCAGCAATCTCCAGTGCCTGCTCACCGTTGTCCGGCTGAGCAATAAGCAGGTTTTCCGTATCTACACCCAGCGCTTTAGCGTAAGTGCGGTCAAAAGCATGTTCTGCATCAATAAATGCCGCGATCCCGCCCTGCTTCTGACACTCTGCAAGTGCATGAATAGCCAGGGTGGTTTTACCGGAAGACTCCGGTCCGTAAATTTCTACAATACGCCCGCGGGGAAATCCATTTACGCCGAGCGCAATATCGAGGCTCAAAGAGCCGGAGGGAATGGCATCTACTTCGATGACGTTGTCGTCACCCAGGCGCATGATCGAGCCCTTCCCATAGGTTTTCTCTATCCGGTCTACTGTCAGCTGAAGCGCCTTGAGTTTAGCTTCCCGGTCCTTGTTGACATCTGCCATTTGGTGTGGTTTAATCAAGATTTTGTTTGAATGCTCAACAAAAATAAACACTTCGTTTATAAAAAGCAAACAAACGCTACATTTTATTTAAAATCGGTTGCAGGCAGGGATTCCGGCAACTACGGCTCAAGTTAGGCAAACCCGGCAGGGATTCAAAAGAGCGGCGGCCTAAAATGCAGAAGCCCCTGACCGTCATTGCGATGTCAGGGGCTTCTTAAGCAGTGATTGTTCCGGCGCTCAATGCGAGCGTTCCAGGGCAGCTCTTTCACTACTATACTCCAGTACGTGCTGAAGCGTTTGTTTCGAGGGGCTAAACGTCACCTTTGGCAGTGCTCTGTGAGCCGCCTTAAGCTCGCTGTATTCCTCAAATAGCCCGAAATCCCGAGTGAGTGCCTCCTCAAGGCCGAGCCGTTCTGATACCGTCACCTCATTGTAGAGGTATCTGACGAGATGGTTGGATGTAAAGCTTTGCTTCATAGAATAATTTGATGTGGTTGCGTTTGATAAAATCACCTATAAAACTATAGAAAAGACCTTTATATTGCCCTTTTAATTTGTTTTTTTCGGTGCTGCACCACCAAAACTTTATCCTCCCGTCTGATTACCTGACCCGGTACCAGGTTTGCGTGCGGTAAACCCCTGTCCAGTGCTTACCGCGCACTTTCAATTCATCGGGCTTTCCCTCTTCAAACCAAACCGAACAGCCATACTCGTTACCAGTCTCCGGGTCCATGATGGTGCCATTCTTCCAGTAATCCTTGTAGGGCTCAAGGCCATTAACAATGACCATCCCTACCAGCTTCTTCCCTTTCCGGCTGCCCGTGCAGGCCTCGCAAACTTCATCCTGAGGATACTGCAGTAGTTTTGTGATTTTCCCGTGGTACTCTCCGCCATCCTGGTAAATCTCCACGTGCGACTTAGCCTCACCAGTCTCATCATCAACGGTTTTCCATATGCCGGTTGGAGCATCCTGCGCCTGAACACTTATCGCAGTGGCCAGCAAAACAGCCAGGGATAACATCAGTTGTTTCATGTGTATATTCACTTTTTTAAATCTTCACTTCGTAGTCCATGCCCAGGGCTTTAGGGTGCCAAAACACCTCGTCGAAGTCAGCTACGCGGTTATCTTCCACCCGGATACCTTCTTCCTCAAGCCGCTCCTGCATTAACGTGGGTGTGGGAAAATGATTGCGCCCGGTCAGCTCGCCTTTCCGGTTGACCACCCGGTGGGCTGGAATGCCTTCCTCGTGGAAACTATTGTTTAACGCCCAGCCGACCATACGGGCGGAGCCCAGTGCCAGGAAATCGGCGATCGCACCATAGGTACTGACCCGCCCACGAGGAATCTCCCGGGTCACGGCAAACACCAAAGTATAATAAGAAGGCTGTGCCATGGTTCACATTTCAATTCTATAACTTTGCGCTGCGAGCCTGCTGATTGGTAATTTCAGCGAAAAGGACCGACTATTTATATTGACAAGCAACACGTATTATAAGTTTATGCTAAAGACAAAAGTAAAGGCCAGCGCCGTGACCAACCTTACCGATGCCCGTTATTTTGCCGCCTGGGAAGTGGAGTGGCTTAGCTTCAACCTTGATACCGGAGCTGCAGACTACATCCCGCCTGCCAATATGGAGGCCATCCGCGAATGGGTGGATGGCGTGAAAATACTCGGCGAATTCAACCTGCAGGCCACCGATGAAATCCTGGGCGCCGTCGATATGCTCAAGCTCGATGCGGTACAGGTGGGTATGTTCGCCGATCTGCAAACCCTTAAAGCCCTGCACGAAGCAGAAGTCCCCGTCATTCAGGAAATGGTGGTACAGGACCTGAGCGAGCTCGATGCTATCGCAACCCAAATGAAGGCCAACGAAGACCAGGTGCGGTACTTTGTGCTCGACTTCGCCAAGAACAACCTCAAATGGACTGATATTCAGGCTAATGCGCAGGAGCAACTACGGGAACTTTGCGAAGAATTCCCTATCTTGCTAAGTGCTGACTTCCCTGCCGGGCAGGTGGAAGAGGTATTGGAAACCACTGCCGCAGCGGGCATCAGCGTCCGGGGGGGTGAAGAGGAAAAAGTGGGCTATAAATCCTTTGATGAACTGGATGACCTGTTTGAGGCACTGGAGACCTTTGAGGAGTAAAATTGCCTGCTGGCTTCAAAGCTCGAAAGCCCTGCTTAAAGATATTGCTTAACCTGACAGGCCGCCAGCTTTCGGTAGCCTTACAAGCCCTTTGGCTGCTTCCATAATCTCAACAAACATCCCATGAAAAAGAGCTTTCTACTTCTTCTTCCCCTTCTGGGCTGGTGGGCTCACCTTGCTGCACAAAACAGTGACCTGGAGTGTATGTCGTTTGTCCCCATCACCCTCTTCGAGACCAACAGCGCCTGCCAGGTAGAGCTCAGCCCTTTTCAACTACTCAACGGCAACCTCCAAAACTACGATGAGAGCAGTTTCCTGCTAACGATATTTGATGGCAGCTCCAGCAATGGAAATGTTCTGGATGGCCCTGGCACATATGAATACGAAATCCAGTGTTTTGGCCTCGATATCCCTCCCTGTGGGGACTTCACTTCCTGCAGTGGTCTTATAAGTGCTACACTGCCTGTACCGGAAATCACCTCTAATGCGGCGGTCATCTGTCCCGCTGCCAATCCCGGCCCTAATACCCCGGGCGGCACGCAAGACTGCGAAAAAGTCTGCGCCGGCAGTACCGTCACTTATGCCTTAACAGACAGCACTTTCACCATTGAGTCCGTACAAGTCAGCGGTAGCGATGACTTTACCATTTTTGGCAACCGCGTGGAGGTCACCTGGGAGGATGCTGGCTTCGGTAGCCTTTCCCTCCTCGTCAACGGTTCTTGCGGAATAGAGCAACAGATATTCACCTGCGCTGAGGTTCTGGAACTCCCCACCGCTGAATTCAAAACCCTGCCCGAAGCCAGTGGCGACACCCTCTTTGTCTGTCAGGGGCAATCCATACAGTTCCTCAACAACAGCCAGGCCGCCGAATCCTTCTTTTGGTCCTTCGGTGACGGGAACACCTCTGCCGGGGGGCAGCCCAGCCACCGGTACGACCTGCCGGGCACCTACACCATTACCCTGTCGGCATTCAACGAGTGCGAATGCGTGGATGAGGACCGCCTGACCGTCGTAGTGGAGGAAGGAGAAGTACCTATCGTAGACTGTGTGGGCACGCTCTGCGCCGGGCAGATTGGCACCTACGAGGCGGCAACTGATTGCAGCACTTACACCTGGAATATCATCGGCAACGGGGCCATCATCGACGGTGGCGGCCCACAGGATGACTTTATTAGCGTGGAATGGAACGAAGGGCCGGCAGGCACCGTGCAACTGGAAGTGAGCGACTGCCCCGATCCCGGCAGCTGCACCAGTGTCTTTGAAGCCCAGGTCCCCATTCTGGATGACACCATTGCCATCAGCGGCGCAACCAATGTCTGCCGGGCAGCCACCAGCGTGTACAGCATCGCGCCCTACGAAGGCACGGCCATGACGTGGTCGGCCAGCCCCCTTGGCACCATCCTGGAGGGGCAGGGCACCAACGAAATCGTGGTGGAATGGGCCAATTTCCTGTCCAATCAGCCACAGTGGGTCGCCGTGGAGCTCGATAATTGCTACCTGGGCTGCGTAGCTGCTGATACCCTTCCGGTACGCATCACCCCCGGGCTTTTAATAGAAGCGCCGCTGGAAGCTTGTGCAGGCGATACTATAGCCATTGATGCCCTGAGCATCCCCAGCGGCAGCCCCGCCCCCTCCACCTGGGTGCTCCAAAATGCCACCGGCGACACCGTTTCGGTCAACAACAGCGTTACCGGGACCTGGTCGCTCCCCCTCGACTTTACAGATGGGCTCTACGAAGTGACCGCCACGCCCGAAACCGGAAGCGGTTACTGCCTGATGCAGGCCTCCGCCATACTCAGAGTCCTGCCCGCCGTGCCAGCCATTGAGGCGATACAGGGCGCCCGGCAAATTTGCCCGGGACAGGTGTACACTTATGAGGCAGAATCCGACCTGAACAGTGCCCGTTTTCTCTGGACCATCAACGATGGGGGGACCCTTTCCACCCGTACTGGCAACCCGGTCAATATAAGCTTTGGCCCTACCCCACCGTACGAAATTAGCGTACGGCAGGAAAGCGTGCTGGGCTGCACTTCTCCTGATACGCTCCTTGCTTTGGATACTCTCCCGGAACTTCAAATCAGCGGGCCGGACGAAACCTGCAATCAGGAAATCACCTCCTACAGCGTGGCGGATATCGAAGGGCTGGACTACAATTGGAGCATCAGCCCTGCTGGTGCAGGCACCATCATCAATGAAAATGGAAGTGCCGATATTATTGTCAGCTGGCACTACACCGGCTTTGCCACCCTTACGATGGAAGCCTGTGATCAGATCGCCCTCCTGCAAGTGGCCGTCTATGGCTTACCGGAGCCGGTGGTGGACCACCCGGATGTGCTCTGCCCGGAAGAAACGGCTATGGTTCAAACCACAGCCCCTTTCGACAGCTACCTTTGGCTGGATGAAACAGGTAACATCGTTTCCCTGGATAACACCCCTGACCTTGGCCCCGGTTTTTATCGCACCGTAGTGACCGACTTTAACGGCTGTGCGGAAGACACCCTCTTTCTCATCCGCGGCTATGAAGCGCCGGAAGTCAGCATTTCCACCCCTGACCCCAATGGATTTTGCAACCTGACGCCTTCCACCCACCTGTACGCCACTGACACCGAGGCGGGGTATACTTTTCAGTGGCTGCAGGACGGCAACCCCGTAGGGACCAACAGTGCGCAGTACACCGCAACTGACTTCGGGGCTTACCAGGTGAGCGTGACCGATCAGAATGGATGTACCGATCTTTCCAACACCATTTCCGTCCTCGACTGCTCCGGCGTCGGCGGCGGGGGGATTTTTCCAAACAGCCCGGGCTGTGCCGGCACCATTGACCTGCAGCAAATGAGCAACGGCGACTGCAACGACCGCAGCTACGAAGCCACTGTGTCTGGCAATTACATCCCAGGCACCGCCGTATGGAATTTTGACGACCCCGGCAGCGGTCCGGGGAATATCTCCTCCGGTACCCTGCAGACCAGCCACGTCTTTTCCAGCCCCGGCTACTACCGGGTGCTTTTTGTGGGAGAATTTACGGACCCCGGTACCGGACAAGCGACCACCTGCTCTTTCTACCGGCCGGATACAGTCTATGCGGTCGCCCGTTTCAATGCCGACACCGTTTGTACAGGCGAGCCTACGACATTCATTGACCTGTCCCGTTTTATTGACGGGGCAACGATCGATAGCTGGGCGTGGGACTTTGGCGACCCTGCCAGCCCAAACAACACTTCCAACCTGCCTGCCCCCCAACACTTGTACACCGCTCCGGGCGTATATACTGCCACCCTGACCATCACGAGCAATGGCTGCACCTCTACCTTCAGCCGGCCGGTCACTGTCAAAGGCTTGCCCGAGGTAGCTTTCCCACAGCCCGCCGTAAGTTGTGCCGACGAAGCCGTACAATTTGAAGCCGATGCAGGGCCCGATGTCACAGAACTTTTCTGGAGCTTCGGCGACCCGGCCAGCGCGGAGGCTAATGAAGCCGAAGGGACCATCGCCTACCACCGCTTTGAAAATCCAGGCACCTACACCGTTTCCCTGACGGCCATCGGGCGCTTTGGTTGTGACAGCACTTACTTAGCAACCGTGACCATTCTGCCCAATACCCTGAGCGGTATGATTAGCTCGAATGGCACTCAATTTTGCGCGGGGGATACGGCCGTACTTACAGCACCTCCGGGCGGCGTCTCCTGGGCGTGGAGCAATGGCCAGGCCGGGGACAGCCTGTTTGTTACCCGGACCGGTACCTACGAGGTGACCATTACCAATACGAATGGCTGTACCTATACGCCTAACCCGGTAGAACTGGCTTTCCGCCCTGCCCCCGAAGACACCATCCGGGCGGCGATCTACAACGAACTGGGCCAACTTCTGGGCTATGAATACGACACCCTGGAAGTTTGTGAGGGCACCGATGTTTTCCTGGAAACCCTGGCGAATCCCGACTATTCCTACACCTGGTCGAACGGTACCGGTGCAGTCGCTATAGAATTCTCCGATGACCGGGGCAATTTGCTTACCGCCGGCACTTATACCTTCGACGTGACGGTAACCGAAACCGCTTCCGGCTGCACCAACGTGGAAGGCCCCTTCACCGTGATTGTCAATCCGGTACCGGAAGTACAGATCAGTCAATCGCCCGGTGGTTTTGTGTGCGAAGGCACCTTGGTCACTTTCTCAGTAGACAGCCCTGACCCTGCCCTCTCCTACCGCTGGAGCAATGGCGTTACCGGCCCGGTCATGCAAACCGATCAGCCCGGGCGCTACACCGTGACGGCCACTAACGGTTTCGGATGCGAAAGCGAAAGCAACACCCTGGAGATTGAGCCCGGCCCGGATATTTCGCTGGTGCCCAATGGCTGCTACAGCCGGTGCCGCCCGGATACCCTCTGCCTGCCCGAAATCCCTGGCATCAGCACCTATCAGTGGGTATTTGAAGGCATGCCACTGGGAGGACCTTCCTCTGCCGTCCCCGAGCTCATCGCCACCGAAAGCGGCAGTTACTGGCTGGATATGGTTGCCGAGAATGGCTGCGCTCTGTCCTCGGAACCCTTACAACTGGAACTCTTCGACGGATTAAGTCAGCTGGAAGGGCAGGTGTATATCGATGTCAACGATAATGCCATCATTGACGCAGCAGATACGCTCTACAGCGGGGCCGTCATTAACCTGTTGCAAAACAACAGCCTGCTGAACAGCCTTACAGCAATTGCCCCCAATGGTTACACCTTCCCCAATCTCCCGGCGGGCGACTATCAGCTTCAGCTGGATACTACGCAGTTGCCGGAGGAATTGGTGCCGGTTTACACCGAAATCGACACTACCACCTTTGGCTGTTTCCTCGCCTTCCCGGCCGACTGGCTGCTGCAGGTGAATTGCACGCCCGACACCACCAACTTTAGCTTTTCGGGCTGCGACTCAGTAGTTTACGAAGGGGTAACCTATGTACAGGATACCATTCTGGAAAGTGCGCTGAGCAGTTTCTGGGGCTGCGACAGCCTGGTGCAGGTTTCCATAGACATACTTGAGCCCACTACAGACACCCTGCAGGCCAGCGCCTGTGAAAATGAGGCTTTCGACTATCAGGGTACGCTCATCCCGGCCGGTGCGCAGCAGGATTTTATACTTACAAATGTTGCAGGTTGTGATTCCATATTGACGGTGGTGGTGGCGACGCTATTACCTACGGATTCCACACTTACCCTCGCCGCTTGTGAGGGGGAAAATGTGGACTATCTGGGTATGCCGGTGCTGGCGGGAACACAACAGGACTTCATCTTTCCCAATGCCAATGGATGCGACTCCATAGTTACTGTGGTTGTTGAAACGCTACTGTCCACCGATTCTACGATCAACTTAGCTGCTTGCCAAGGTGAAAGCGCGGACTATCTCGGTACGCCTGTACCCGCAGGGACGCAGCAAGACTTTACCTTCACCAATATTAATGGGTGCGACTCCGTGGTCACCGTGATCGTCGAAACCCTGTTGCCTACCGATTCCATGATCAATCTCGCTGCTTGTGAGGGCGAAAGTGCAGACTACCTGGGCACGCCAGTACCGGCAGGAACACAGCAAGACTTCACCTTAACCAATGCCAATGGATGTGACTCCGTGGTCACTGTAGTTGTCGGAACCCTCCTGCCTACCGATTCCACAATCAATCTTGCCGCTTGTCAGGGCGAAAGCGCTGACTATCTTGGTACACCCGTGCCCGCCGGGACACAACAGGAATTCACCTTCACCAATGCCAATGGATGCGACTCCGTGGTCACTGTAGTTGTCGAAACCCTCCTGCCCACCGATTCTACAATCAATCTCGCGGCTTGTCAGGGCGAAAGCGCAGACTATCTTGGTACACCCGTGCCCGCCGGGACACAGCAAGACTTTACCCTCACCAATGCCAATGGATGCGACTCCGTGGTCACCGTGATCGTCGAAACCCTCCTGCCTACCGATTCCACAATCAATCTTGCCGCTTGTCAGGGCGAAAGTGCAGACTACCTGGGCACGCCAGTACCGGCAGGAACACAGCAGGACTTCACCTTCACCAACGCCAATGGATGTGATTCTGTAGTCACCGTAGTTGTGGAAACGCTACTGCCCACCGATTCTACGATCAATCTTGCCGCTTGTCAGGGCGAAAGCGCAGACTACCTCGGAACGCCGGTACCCGCAGGAACGCAACAGGAATTCACCTTCACCAATGCTAACGGTTGCGATTCCGTGGTCACGGTGGTGGTCGAAACCCTCCTGCCCACCGATTCCACCCTGCAGGTACAAGCCTGTTCGGGTACTAACTATGTGTACGAAGGCACAGCCATCCCGGCGGGCGAGTCTGCCAACTTCACCTTTAGCAATGCCAATGGATGTGACTCCGTGGTTACAGTGGAAGTAGAGGCGGTGGACGCTTTGGAGACCAACATCGCCCTCTCCGCTTGTGCAGGAGCAAGTGTTGATTATAACGGCACCGAGCTTCAGGCCGGGCAGGACACGGTCTTTACCTTCCAAAGTGCAGCAGGCTGTGACTCCCTCGTGTTTGTGGAAGTGGGAACAGCTGACCCCAGCTTCACCACCATTAATCTCGAAGCCTGTACCGGAACAACTGTTGATTTTGAAGGGCAATCCCTCAGCCCGGGCGATTCCCTGCAGCTGGAACTGACCAATAGCGAAGGGTGCGACTCTGTTGTGCTGGTGCGGGTGGAAGAACTATCCGCTCCCATGCCGACAGCAACCACAGCGCCCAGTTGCCCGGAAGGCAGTACAGGGGCATTGGTAGTTCAGGATAGCTCCCAGCAACCACTGACCTTCACCCTGCAAGGTTTCCCTACGCAGAGCGCCCCGGCATTCAGCGACCTGAGCGCTGGCGATTACAGCCTGACTGTTACCAACACCAGCAATGGTTGCATGGTTACACTCATGGCGACCGTTGAAGCACTGCCGCCCCTACAGGCCGAACTTGACATTCAGCCCGGCGATTGCGAAACACCATCGACTACGGTAGATGCCGTGGTGCT
>PR_CR_10_Liq_3_inCRDRAFT_1000088_pt1 | contig 26580 bp, 23 predicted proteins | sample PRCRCaboRojoPR_2_FD_10240 | JGI IMG/M metagenome (IMG submission 10240)
CGCGCTGCCGGTCTTCCTGCACGCGGACGGGCCCCCGGATCGTACGGCCTTCCGGCCCGTGGCCATGACGGCCCCCGACGATTCACAGACCCCGGACGACGCATGAGCCCACTCGACCCCGATCGCCCCGTTCCGCCCCTCAAGACGTTGCAAGAGGTGGCAGCCGGCAGCTTCGTCTTCGAGCGCCGGGGGGCGCTGCCCCCCAGCTTTTGCGACGAGGTGGTGAGCCGCTTCGAGGCCAACCCGGCGCAGCAGTACGCCGGTCGCGTCGGCCAGCTGCGGGAGGAAATGGCGTCCATCAAGCAGACCACGGATCTGGTGGTCAGCAATAAGGCCGACTGGAAAGACGCAGACCAGATGTTCTTTCGCTCCCTGGCCGCGGCGATGCAGGAGTTTCGCGAGACCTATCCGTACTTCAAAGGTCCGTTCAAGGATATGGGCTACCAGGTCCAGCGCTACCGGCCGGGCCAGTTCTACCACTGGCATGTGGACGGCGGCAGCCACGAGCTGAGCCAACGCCAACTGGTGGCGATCTGGTACCTGAACGATGTCCCCGGCCCCGGCGGCGAGACCCAGTTCCTGTACCAAAATCTCAGCATCCGCCCCGAGCGCGGCAAGCTCATCCTCTTCCCGCCCTTCTGGACCCATGAGCACCGGGCCAATCGGCTGGACGCAGGCGTGAAATACATCGCAACCACCTGGGTGGTCTTCGCTTAGCACGTCTGGTGCAGGCAAGATGTGCGCCCCACATCCGGCGTGCCGTCCCCCGGTCTCCGCGCTCCGTGCGACGCCGTCGCGCTGAGAGGACCCACTGAGGTCGCAGCCGTCATCCCATGAGCCCAGCGCAGCACCCTCAGCCCAGCCTGCTCGCCATCATCGAGCTCGGCGGTTATCCCAACTTTGTGCCGCTCTACAAGCGCCTGGGCTTCGAGGCCGAGCTGGTGAGCTCCCAGCGCAAGGCCCAGGCGGCCCTCAAGCGCCGGGTGCCGGATGTCATCGTCGCCGAATACAACTTCCAGTCCGATTTTCGCGACCGCACGAGCAACCTCGAGACCCTGATGGCGCGCCTGCAAAAGCACCCCGAGGTCCGGGTCATCTGCATCTACCAACCGGAATATCAGCACAAGCTCGACACGCTGCGCGCACGTTTTCCGGTGTTCGCGGCGCTGGCGCTGCCCGTTGGCGAGGCGACGATGGCGGCAGCCCTGCGACAAGCGCTCGCCGATGCGGGCTCGGTTGGCTGACCCAGATCGGCTGATACCGCCCGGGTCTCCCGTCAGGCGGGGCGCATAACCGCAGCGATCATCATCGCGCTGATGCGCCATTGAGCACATGAGCCCGACACGAGCGCGGTCGACGGATCAGTACTCCGCCGACGGCGCGGGGGTGGTGATCGACTGGTGGTCAGGGGTTCCTGGCGTCGCCGTGGTGCGAAAGACTCCGCTTACCAAATCTTGCAATGTGCCGGTGTTGGGTTGCCCCAGTCGATGGCGCCACCTATGTTGGCCGCCGCAACGGTTTTGAGACATTTTGCGGGTCGGGCGGTGTTGCACGCCTTCGCTGTGGTCGTGTCCGGCCCGGCGCCCGCCTGACGTCGGCATTCCCAAGAATTTTCGCTTAGAGGTAACGGCATTGAGCACAAAGCTTTGTGTCTTCTGGTTAGGGCTGTTGATCAGCGCGACATCGCTCGCACAGGCGCCGGCGAGCACCATCGACCTCGCGGCGCTGGCCGCCCAGAAGCATGCACGTGTCCCCGCAAGTCTCAGTCGCCTCTATCAGGCGAGCCGCGGCGCGCCTGCGGCGTCGGCATTGGGCGCCCTCACCCGGCACAATCACGGCGGCCTCTACCAGATCAAGCAGGGCAGGGTGCTGATCGAAGCCTCCGGCGATGATCCGGTTGCGCTGAAGGCGGCATTGACCCGACTGGGCATGGCGGACGCGAAGCGCTTTGGTCCCAAGGTATTCGGCTGGTTCCCGATTGCGCAAATTCCGCGCCTCGAGGATGTGCACCAGATTCGCGTCCTGCGACCTGTGCCACGGCCGATGCCGAAGACGCCAATGCTGCCGGAGGACCAGGTTGCTCCGGCGCAGACGCCTCCCGGGCAGGTAGGCGATCAGGGCGATCTCGCCATGGCCACCAATCTGCTGCGTGAGCGCTATGCGGTGGACGGGACGGGCGTCATGGTCGGCGTGATTTCCGACAGCTATGACGCCAACGGCGGTGCGCCGGAGGACGTCGCCCAGGGGCGTCTTCCATCTGGCGTGGCGGTCCTGTCTGATGCGGCGTCCGGCAACGACGAGGGCCGCGCGATGATGCAGCTCATCCACAAGGTCGCACCCGGCGCTGAGCTTGCGTTCCAGTCGGACGCCGGCGGAGACGCCGGCGTCGCCCTTAAGGTGCTAGAACTGGCAGGATGCCCGGACGTACTCCCGCCGGCGCTCGCCGCGGACTGCGAGCCCTCCCCCGGCGTGAGCGCACAGGTGATCGTGGATGATGTCGGCATCTTCACCGAGCCATTCTTCCAGGTCGGCCTCTGGTCGGCGGCGGTCAACGCGGTCAGGGATGTCGGTGTCAGCTACTACACCGCGGCCGGCAACAGCGCTGACGACTCATATAGCGCCTGGTTCAGCCCATCGGGTCTATTCGGGCCCACCGGCGCCGAGCTGCACGACTTCGATCCCACGCCGGCGGTGGACGCCTACCAGCGCATCAAGGTCCCGGTGGGCTCTAAGCCCATCACCTTTGTATTCCAGTGGAACGATCCGGCGGCGAGTCAGTGCCTCGAGCCCTGCGCCGGCGCCGCCAGCGACTTCGATATCGCCTTGGTGGGCGACGGCGAGGGCAAATCGATTGTGCTCGCCGGCAGCTTCGCGGGAAATATCGACCGTGATCCCCTGGAGGGTTTCGAATTCAAGAATGACGGGAGCATCGATGTCGACGGTACTCCCGGCCCTGATGAATACTTCAACCTCGTGCTCATGCACGCAGAGGGCCCGCAGACGCGGCTGCTCAAATACATCGTGCCAAGCATCAACAGCGCCGAAATCCTCACCTACCGCACCAACAGCTCAACGGTCTTCGGCCACGTAAGCGCCCAAGGCGCCATGGCGATCGGCGCCGCGAACTGGCCGCAGACGCCCTATTTTGGTCAGTATCCGGCCCAGGCGACCACCTACTCCTCGCTCGGCGGGACGCCGATCTTTTTCGATACATCCGGCAAACCGATGTATGACGTCCCGCAGCAGCCCTGGATGCTGGCGCCGGACGGCGTGCAGGTCTGGGCTGCGAACGCCCCGCGCTTCCAGGGCGAGTTCTACGGCACCTCCGCCGCCGCGCCCAACGCCGCCGCCGCGGCGGCCCTATTGTTGTCCTACGACCCCAGCTTGTCGCCGGATGACCTCAAGGCCGCCTTCAGGCGGGCCACGCTCCCCTGGAACAACGGCCAGGCCTACACGTTCAAGGAGGGTTTCGGCTGGATCGATCCCCTGGCGGTCGCCAACGCGCGGTTCGTAGCGGCCGACGCGATCACCGTCGACGTGACGGCAAACGGCAAGCGCGAAACCCTCTCGGCGGGCAACCAACCCGTGGCGATTTCCGCCCTTCTCAGCGTGGGCCAGGCCATCATCAACCGCCCAGTGGACCTGTATTTCGTCGCACAAGCCGGACGGGACTGGTACAGCCTGGTAGGCTCAGCCGACGCGCAACGTTGGGTCTACGCCGGGACCAGGCCGCGGGGCCTGACGCCTTTCCAGAGCGATGTCACCCTGACCAGACCCGACGTAGGCTGGCTGGATATCATCGGTATCCAGGAAACGCTGCCCGCGCGCTACCGTTTCTATGTCGGCGTCGATACCGTTGCGAACGGCCGAATGGACCGCGACAACCTCTTCCTCGACGAGGTGACGCTGGACATGGGGCTGGGCGGTGCTACCGCGCCCGAAGCCGATCCTGAAGCCGATTCAGGGCCTATCGCGAATTGAGTTGAGCGCGTCGCCGAGACTGCGGAGTCACGTATTGCTGAAACCCGTCCCGGGACACCCCGCCGAAGCTCAAGGACGAGCGCCTGCGCCGGCTCGCCAGCGCGGTGCGTCCCCCCGCCCCGCAGCAGCATGGCGTCTTGGATCGCCGGTTGTCGCCGCAATCCGCGCGTTGCCGCGCTACCCTTGATGCCCAGGCTGCAGCCGGGTAGACGACATGGCAGAGCCTCCGCGTTCTTCGTCGTCATGGTTAGCTTGCACTTCCAAGAGTACGAGATCGCAGAGGGGCTGCCGACATTCCCCGGCCGGTTGCCAGAATCATATTGCGCATCCTCGACCAGGCCGATCGCTGCGAGCCGGGCGAGTTCGGCGCGCTGCTGCGCCGCGCTTGGGGTGGGGAAAGTAGGCCGTCAGCGCGGGGGTGCTCGGCACATGCAGCCAGTACAGTTTCGTCCCAACGCGTATCCCGGTCTCGTCGGCGTGGGCGACGCCGGCGATGATGAGCGCGTCATGGATGGCCTTACTCCAGGGGCTCGAGCCGCACGCCCGCGAGCGCGACCGCACGGTGCACGCTGCCCGGCGAGAGGGGGATGCCGCCGACCTGCGCCAACAGCTCGGCGGTGCGTTGATAGGGCAGCAGTTGGTATTGCGTGAGGTAGACCGCCAGCGCCGAGACACTCGGACCGTACTGTACCGGTGCCGCGACGCCCTCGGGAAACTCGCTGCGGTGCGTGTGCCCGCAGGCGCAGGTGCCGGCGACGATGCGGTACTCGATGACCTTGCGCCGGATCTCAAGCTCAATGACCTGCCGACGCTCGGGCAGGCCCTCGGCGGCGATCGCGGCGCAGGCGCGCCCGCAATCGCACTCACCGCTCAGCGCTACAGTGACGCGCTGGTCCGGGTCTTCGGCCAGCTCGCGCGTGGCGCCTGGATGGCCCTTCTGCCCGCCCGGCTTGCGCCCGGCCGACTCGCGCTGCGAGCGCGGCGGTGGCTTCTTGAACGGCGACTCCGAAGACGGCGCCTTGTTGGAGTTGTGGCTGTCCTTGTTCAGGCGGGCTTCCAGCTCGGCGATGCGCTGCTGCAACTGCTCCACCAAAGCCCGAAGGGCGGTGTTCTCCGCACGAGGAGGGCGACACCATGACGGGCGAGCTGACCGGACGACAATCCGGGGTTCTGGAAACTGCCGACAGCGCCTCGGCGAGGCCGGCGTGGTCGGGTGGATTAGGTGTCCGTCATCAACGTCGGAAGATCGCGAGCGCCGTGGACGACACACACGATCTCGATACCGTCCTGGACGGGACGATAGAGGATCAGATAACGCCGCACCGGCAGGTAGCGGAATGCCGGGGCGATATCGGGTCGCGCACGGCCAAGCGCGGGCTGGTCCGCGAGAAGCTGGAGCGTGTCCTCGATCTCATCAAGCAGACGGTCGGCGGCGTGAATATCGTCCTGGGCGATGTAAAGCCAGATCCCGATCAGGTCTTCCTCGGCCTGCGCCGTTCGCTGGATGGTTGGCATGCTCCCTCACGCACTCGATGCTTATGGTTCTTGCGCCTGGACAAGCCGGCGCCGGGCCTCGGCCTTGATGGCCGCCATATCGGCAAACCGTCCCGAGCCACTCTCGAGACCTTCCTGCCAAAGACACCGCAACTCCTCGATCTCGCGTTGCTCAAGCAGACGGCGACGCTTCCAGTCGCGTAGCGCTTCGCGCATCACTTCGCTGCTAGAGGCATATTCACCACTCTCAACCGCTTCACGGACAGCGGCCAGCATCTCCGCCGTCAGCGCGACACTCACTTTTTCGACATGGGCCATGACAAAGATCCTCCTTGCTTAAAGGTAGCAATCTTTCCTACCATAGAGCAAGGATATTGTTTCGCAACGGATAGGAAATCCAAGCTACCCTGAGCGTCGAGGTTGGCGCGAGGAAGGAGGTCAGCGGGGGTGGGGTGCGGGGTCAGCGCCCTACGGCGGGGCTGACGGGCGTCGGGGCGGTGCAGGCGCGCGCGTTCTGGTGTGCCGGGGCGCGCATCTTCGGGGCAGGGTGACACCGGCAGACGAGAGGGGCCGCACCGTTCCCTGCGAGAGACGGCGGCTAACAGGCGCCGCGCTGATCGAACGCGAAGTCGGGCTCGGGCTGCTGGAGGAGGTCCCAGTCCGGCATCGGCTCGCGCTCCGCCTGATCTCAAATCGGCCAGCGCAGCCGTTTGGGCACCGAGCGGACCCACTGGCGCACCGGCAGCGGCGGGATGACGTGATCGACCAGGTGCGCCGCGGTCTCCGCCATGCGCCGGGCGTTGTACGACGGACACAGGCCGCGATCTTTGCACGAGAAGGCGACCAGGAAGTCATGCCCGCAGCCTGGGCCTCTGGCCCTCGCAAAACCATAGGCGAGGATGCCGCATTCCAGATAACGCCGAAATTCGCGTTCCACGTAGGCCGGCACGCGCTGCCCGTCCCAGTCGTCTTCCCCCGCGAGCGCCAGATAAGTCTACAGGTGCTGCTGGACGACTTGGTAGAGGACGGTTTGCTCACGATGGCGGCAGTCCGGGGTAGGTGCGCATCCCGGTGCCGCGGCGGCCATGTCGGTAGCCGGCTGGAATGCGGCGCCTGACTGTATTGATCTATATTCTAGCCGGGCGCCCCGATTCCGGTGGGCCTGCGGCCGTGATCGTGGAGCTTGATGGTGCCACCGGGCGGTGGCCACCTTGAAGGCTGATGTGTCCGGTGCTCATTGACACGCACGGACCTTAATGTCCGGCTGTACGTCGAACGCTCAGCCATCTAAGGTTTGTATCGATGATAGCCCTGGCTGGCGTGCGGGGTGACTTTTCCGTCTAAGCCCTCCACTAATCCCAATATGCCGACGATGCCCAGGCTAATCAACACGCTGACGCTGCCACCCGAGACGCTTTCGAGCGCTTTGTCCGAGAGGTCTCTATCAACATATCCTTTGAGCAATGACACGCCTGGACCGGCGCTTTGATCGTCAGCCAAGGTCTGTGCATGACACATAGCCTCATCGATATCCGCTTGCGTAAAACGATAACCGAATTGTGCGGCGACCCCGAAGACGTCTTGATCCTCGCCCCCTGCTCTCAACGCATCCCGCAACGCAGGGTCACATGTCGTCCTATCGAGGAATGCGATGAACTGGTTGTCTTTCATTGTGACCTCGACCTGTTAAAGTTTGCTCCAGATACCCACATAAGCCCGGCAGGCTTACCCGCCCGGGCTGGGCCCCTGCCCAAGCCGCATCAGCCGCAACGCCGATGCGCTCAATCGTCTCCGCTGCGGACATGGCCAAAGCATGCCAAGCCAGCGATTGTGCGCCGCTATCGTAACAATAGCGGGTTGAACGAGATTGGTGTCTGACAGTAACGCGCCAGAGTGAAGCCGATCCCCGAGACGCCATCCAAGAAGCCGGGAATGATTGGACGGGAGTTCAGGCTCTGCAGCCGAAACCAGCCATGTCCATCATAATGATCCAGCAACTTTCCGACATGGGCGTCGACGGCGGACGACGGATAGCGTTCGCCATCGAGCTCGGTACATTCGATGAGGAACAGGATGACCGAGGCTTCGCCACAGCACATGTGATGCGCCGCGGTATAGTTGTGCGCTAGGAAGCCAAACGCCGTGTCAATATCCTGAAGCAGGAAATCCCTGTCGACCGGAAGATTCGATCGCAGCAGCTCGATTCGAGACATACCTACCCCGGCTGGCCCGTTGCACCAGCCATGGATCAGTTTTGTCTCCTTACCGTTCCAGATGCTCTTCCACACTCCCTTGTCCGTGTCGAGCATCCGCCGCTCAAACGCCAGTGCGTTATGAATGGAGTCGACGATCCAGGCTTTCGCGCCGATGCGCTCCGACAATCGATGCAAGGCGTACGCAACCCCGGAGGCGCCATGGGCGAAACCGACGACCGGATTGTGGGATACATTCGTCGAGAAACCGCCTGTCCAGGGTCCGTCCGTCAGTTGGCAGCGCTCCACCAGGTGCTTCCCCAGGGTCTCTGCAATGATCAGATACCGTTCTATTCCCGTCAGGTCAAAAGCGAGCAGCAACGTCATCAGGTTTGCGGTATCACCTGATAGAAAGTCGGCCGAATGGATATCGTACCAGCTGTCTGCCTCGTAGTGATCGATTAACGCAGCCACGTCCTGTGCATATGTCGGCTGCTCTGGGAAGAGATTGGCTGTAACCCGGCAGAGATAGGTGGTCGAGCAGAGTCCTTCGATGCCGGTCTTTTGCAGGTTTGTCAAAGTCTGCAGCGTTTTACAGTCCGTCAGTGCTGATTCGACTTGGGACTTTATCCCATGAAGCTGATCCGGATGGGGATCTTGGTGCGATTGCAGCGCGGCTGCCTGAAAAAGCGTGTAGCCGCAACTGCCCTGGTTTGACGAGGAAGGCGCGAGCGTCAGGTGCAAGGACCGCGCTTTGTCGGGGTTCAAGAGCGTCAGCCATGCGGGTCTTCCGTCTACGCTAACATGCAAGGCCTTCAGCGCTGTGAGACACTCGTGCATGACCTTAGCAGCCCGCGTGCGTTGTCGTGCGGTGTCAGTAAAAAGCTCTTCATCATTCAACATCCCGTCCGCGCCCCCTGTGCGCTGAACAGGCGCAGGCCGGTGCAGCGGCGCAGCAGCCATTTTCAAAGAGCCGCGCAGGAGCTCACGCTGCCAGCTTAGATCCGCGTCCGATAATTGCGCCAGTCGCGCCTCTACGGCGTCGAGGCCAGATTGAAAAAAGCAGTCACTGATCACCCTGTGGTGGCCGCTTCTGAGATGGCGCGTGTTGACCTGAGACGAAAACCGCGGCAAGTCCTGGCTCCACAGTGCCAGCTTCTCGAAAAAGGCAATGGACGCATGGTGGTGTGTCAGCTCGTTGGGCAAGCCGCCGCCGCAAACCGCTTCGAGCGCCGCCTCATAGCGCAGCCCCGAGGTCATGTTATCGGGTGCGGAGCACCAGAACAGCGTGTTTCCGTATTCGTTTGAGTCGCGTAGCATCACACGAACGACTGCCTGATTATCGACAGCGGATCGTTTGATGATCTTCAAGATATCCCGACGCGATTGGCTGATCAGTCGATAAGCCTCCGAGAAGCCATCGAGCAGAGCACTCTCGTAGCCGGGCACGGGAATTTTTCGGCCCCGCAGTGTCGGCAGTGCCTGAGATCGATCAGGCCGGTCGAGATAATATTCGATTTGGATATCAATGCGTCCGTGGTTGCGTACCCTCCAGGCTTTCACGGGCCATTGCTGTCCCGGGCGCAGGCCGGTGAGCGGTGAGATGGCAACCGCCTCTGAGTCACTGGCGCCGGAGAAGAAGCGCGGTGGGATGATTGTCGTTCCGACATTTACGGTGCGGTATTGCGGAGCGGTCTCTGCGAAGTGAAGCTCGCTGAGATCCAGGCAGCCCAGAAAAAACGTCTCGAGATCGATCGGCACCGGCGTTGATCCATGAGGGACGATGTTCTCCTCATGGAGATCGGTGCCACGGAGCACGAAGGCGAGGGCTGCCAATATCCCAAACCGATAATAGTAAAGGCGGATCGCGGATTCGTCGTCACAGTCTTGTGCGGGGACATTGCGGGCCCACCCGTAGGTGCCGCGGTCAAGCACCGGCGCTGCCCGGAGATGCGTTTCCCCCATCCGGTGATTGAGCCAGGTGATGACCTCGCCGTATAAGGTATCGATCGCAAGCGCTCGCGGCTTGTAGAAAAGGCGCTCGCCGCTGCTCAGTGTGATTGCAGCGACAGTGTATCCGCTATCGTGCGGGTCGGAGAGCTGGAGCTCGACATCCGTTATGCTCAGGCTATCCTGCGCGAGCGGTAAGAAGCGCTGGATCGCTTCCCAGTCAGCAGTCAGTCGTTGGATGAAAAGTGTGGTCGTCGCGATATGCTGCGCTGTGATGATGGTCAGATGGCGCAGCAGCACGGGAAAGTCCGCAAAGAATCCCAGGTAGGATTCCTGCGTCGCGCACACGTCCTCGAAAAACCTCGCATAGGCGTCCTCTGGTGCTTCTTGTCCGAGGGAGAGAAACGCAGGCATTCGCGACAGGCCGATCTTATAGATGATCGAGCGTAGACTGACCTTCGCTAAGCGGGTCACATGTGCCTCGAGCGCTGGCTGGTCGAGACGGGCGCCGCACGTGAGCTCAGCGTTCCTCAGATCGGCTTGGAGCTGATGCTGGGCGTATGCGAGGAAAGGCCGTAAGACCGGAAACGTTGGTGGCGCTTCCTGCGGCTGGAACACGGCGTCGTGGTGGGCCGGGGTGAAGGCGAAGGTTAAAATGGCCTGAAGCGTACGCCCCCAATCTGCGTTGGGATAGTCGACGTCGGGGGCCGCGTCACGGGGATGCGATGGAAGATCGAAGTCTGGTAGTGAGTTGAGACGCTTGTCTGCAGCGACGGTGCCGTAGCGGGTGCTGACAACCTCGTGGAGGCGCTTTTGATAGTCGTCTAGTTCGCTTGGGTCGAGAGCGTCCGGCACAAATGTGCTGTCGAAAGGCGCCGATGCGCGCTTTATCAGGGTTGCCAGGTGATCATTCATGGTCGTTGGACTCGGGTGACCGCCACAGACGCCAGGCGTCTGCGGCGGGGTCGCACGCGATCGGCGATGCTGAGGGAATTCCCTTAGGGCTGGCGTGCGCGTGTGACGGCGAGCCGACTTGGCGGACGTGCTAGGCAGCGGCGGATGCGGCCACTCCCACGGTCGAGGCGATTCCTGCGACGCCCAGGGTAAGGATCGCGCCGGCGGTACAGCCGGCCGCAACTGTAGCCGCGCAGACGGTACCACCGCCTGCAACGGCGGAAAGATCCGCATCGCTGAGCGCTGCGTTGGCTTGCGCCATGCCGAGACCCAACTCGTCGGCCGTAATGTCGATGCCCGCTGTCTTCGACAGCGCCTGGAGCTCCTGGAGCATCGGGGTCAGGTGCTCATGGACAATCTTGGCGTACGCCGTTTGAAACTCGCTGTCGGCTTCAAGGTGCTGCTTCAGCTGGTCGAGTGCTTCAGACATGATGTATCCTCTTGGTTGGGTATGATGACGGGCTGTACTGACAAGCCGGAGTCGACGTTGATCTGCGACCTCGCTGTTGGGATGTGAAAGCGGCGTTGTGGCCACCTGCATTCACGCCTGTCACTGATGCGGAGGGCTCCCGCGTTCGTTGCGCCATTCAGGAAAGCGCTAAACGCAGGCAGACACGACAGTTGCACCGCCTGCGACTGCACCGGAGGCTGCAGCTGATACGCCAATGGTCAAAATGCAGAAGGCGCCGCAAATGCCGCCGGTTGCAGCCGCGGTGGCTGAACAGGCCGTACTGCCGCCGCCGGCGATGGCGGAAAGGTCGGCATCGCTGAGGGCTGCGTTGGCTTGCGCCATGCCGAGACCCAGCTCGTCGGCCGTAATGTCGATGCCCGCTGTCTTCGACAGCTCCTGGAGGTCGTGGAGCATCGGTGTCAGGTGGTCATGGACGATCTTGGCGTACGCCGTTTGAAAATCGGTATCAGTTTCAAGGTGCTGCTTGAGCTGGTCGAGTGCTTCAGACATGATACGGACTCCTGGTTGGGAACGGTAAGGGCTTGTGGGCAAATAGGGCTGAGCGGTTGAGTGGCAGCTGGACTAGGCGACCATAGAGGCGGCTTTTATCCCGCCGCCGATCATCCCGGACGGTGCCGCGGCGAGTCCGCCGGTGAAGATGGCACCCACACCGCACATCACCGTGCTGATGCCCGTGCCGATGTCACAACCGTCAATGCCGCCGGCGACCCGCTCCATGTCGCTGTCGCTGAGGGTATTGGTGGGTGCCAGGTCGGCTTCGGTGACCGCGAGACCCTTGTCTTTGGCAATCTCCAGCATCTTGTCGGTGAAGAGCTGTTGCTTGGCTTCCGGCGTCAGCGACTCATCGGAGGCGAAGCGGTTGAAGAGTGCTGCGACCTGCGCTTTGGTCTGCTCGTCGTCGTTGATTGCGGTTTTGAGTTGGTCAATGGCAGTCTGCATGGGGGATCTCCAGCGAAGCGTTGTGACAGAAGGGCGGCAGCGATCGGCTGCGACTTTCTCAGAGAGGAGCGTTCACTCCTGAGACGTGACACTATACCGTCGGGGATTGCCTGATAGAAGGTCTCCGCGGCGGTGGTAAGATTCTGTAAGTAACGGTTTTTTAATGTTGAATGATCGGGTACCGACAGAGGCGCATGCGGCGGCATGGGTCCCGCCGGGGCGCGCGTTACTGGGGTTGGCGCGGGCGCAGGCGCTGCGGGTTCCGACTAGGCACTGATTTGCTGCCGGGCGGCGAGCTGGGAAAAATGGCCGCCGCTTTCCATCAATTCGTCGTAAGTGCCGGTCTCGATGACGCGCCCGGCGTCCATCACGTAGATCTGGTCCGCATTGATCACGGTGCTCAGGCGGTGGGCCACCACCAGACGGGTGATGCGCAGCCGGTCGAGGCTGTCGGTCACCACCGCCTGCGTGCGGTTGTCGAGCGCGCTGGTGGCCTCATCGAGCAGCAGGATCTTGGGCTTGCCGACGATGGCCCGGGCGATCATCAGGCGCTGCATCTGTCCGCCGGAGAGGGCGCCGCCGCCTTCCAGGATCATGGTCTGCATGCCCATGGGCATCTGCTCGATGTCCTCGGCGAGTCCAACCTGCCGGGCCGCTTGCCAGGCATCGTCCAGGCTGCCGCCGGAGGGGCCGACGATGTTCTCGAACAGGGAGCCCGGCATGACGTTGGCGTTTTGCATCACCACGCCCATCTGTCGGCGCACCGAGCCGACGTCGATGGTCGTGAGATCCTTGCCGTCGAAGAAGAGGCCGCCGGACTCGGCGGTCTCGAACCCGAGCAGCAGGCGTATCAGGGTGGATTTGCCCGAGCCCGAGGCGCCGACGAGGGCGACGAAATGTCCCGCGGGCACGTGGATGCAGACGTCCTTGAGGATCAGCGGTCCATCGTCGCGGTAGCGGAAATGGAGATGCGAGATGTCGATCTCGCCGGACAGGCGCCCGGCGTCGGGGCGCTCATCGGCGGCCTCGGGCGCGGTGGTCAGCAAGGGGCGGGCGCGCTCCAGCAGCGGTTGGATGCCCAGCGACTGACTGACCACCTGCATCAGCTCGGACATTTTCGAGGCGAAGCGCTGATACGTCACCAGCAGCGCGGAGAAGGCACCGATCGCGAGCAGATCCTGTTGCGTGCTGGGCTTGCCGATGACGAACACGAAGATCAGCAAGCCTGCCAGGGCCAGCAGATGGTCGAGGGCGGTCTGGATGGCGATGAGCCGCTGTGAGGCCAACTGGTGGCGGCGATCCTGGGCGAAGACCTGCGCCCATTCGCTGAATGCACGCTCCTCGCCGGCCGCCAGGCGGATTTTGGCGATCCCGAGGATCATCTGCAGCACACGGTTGCTGAGCTGTCCGTTCAGGGTCGCCAGCAGGCGCTGCTGGCGCAGCAGGCGATAGGCGATAAAGACACTGACCAGGCTGTAGATCAGGGTGAGCAGGCCAGCCCAGAGCGCCAGGCGCACGTCGTAGTAGAACATCAGCGCGAAGCTGAATATCGCCACCAGCCCGCCGAGCAGGCTGCTGGTGGTGGTGCCGGAGAGCATGGTCTGGATACGGCTCAGCCCCATGACGCGCGAAGCGAGATCGCCGGTCGAGTAGTCTTGAAAGAACCGCATCGGCAGACGCAGCACCCGATCCATGAGCCCCGATTGGAGTTGGCGCCCCATGCGACTTTCGGCGCGGGTATAGGCCAGGGAGGTGGTGTAGGAGACCACGAAGGTGGTTGCGGCGAGCACCAGCAGCACCACGCCCAATTGCACGAGCTGCGAGAGATCCTGATCGGGGATGACACTGTCGATGATGTAGCCGGTGGCCACCGGTGTTGCCAGGCCGACGAGCGCGCCGATCGCCCCCAGCAACAGGACGGCCCAGAGATCGGAGGCGGCGCCCTTGAGGCCGCGGCCGAAGAAGCCGCCGAAGCTCAATGCACGAAAGGGCAGGGAGGCGGTGAATTCCCAGGCCGCCGGCGCCAGGCGCTCAGGTCGCAGTGGTTGCCGCTCGCCTGTGGTCGGCTCGATGAGTACGGGCTGGCGACGCCCGTGGGCGCTCGCCACCAGCGGTGCGCCCGAGTCGTGATCGAATACCAGGAGTGCACTAAAGTCGCGCAGCCACCAGCGATCGCGCAGCACGATGGCGCGGGCGCGCACGCCGCTGGCCTGTGCCAGGGCTTCGACGGCGGGCTGGGCATCGTCGTCGAGGTCGGCCGGCGGGGTGACCTCGAAGCCCATCTCGTGCCCGATCAGCCGCATCGCTGTCACCACGGGGGCCTCGGTCTCCGCCGCCTGTGATGGCGCGATCCGTGTGCCATGCGTGACGTGCATCAGCTCCGCAAAGGCCTGATCGCGTCGTTCGGCATTGGCGGTCCGGCGCGCGGCGAGCTGGTCCACCGCCGCGGCCTCGGTGAGAGTCAGGTCGTGCTCGATCGCGCCGAGCACGGCTGCGTGCAGATGCGCGATGCCGGCCCAGGCTGTGCCATCCGCCAGCACGGCGGCGGTATCGGTGGCATCGATCTCGATGGCCGCCGTGCTCGTCAGCCAGGCATCGGCGCCCAGGGGGAAGCGAACGGGCTCGGCGTCGGCAGCCGGCGCCTGGGTATCGACGAATTGCGCCGCGTTGCCCGGTAAGCGCACCCAGCTCAGTGACGACTTGCTGCCGACCCGCACGCCCTCGGCCAACGATCGCGATTCGCCCGGCGCGATGGACTCGGCGATTCGCGGTCGGGGCGCTGTCCAGACCGCGACGCCCCGACTCAAGGCCTGCAGCCAGGACTCGAGGAGAGTCACCAGCTCGGCGTGATGGTCCGCGTCATCGCCGACACGCACCACCGCATCAAAGGGCAGCTCGAGGACTTCCGTGTCCACCCTGGGTTGCGCCAGCAGACGTAACCCGGGGCAGGTGTCCGCAGACACGCCCAACATGAGCGTATCGACCGCGAGGGTCTCCAGATGGTGCCGCGGGCCCTCGGCAGGGTGCTCGGTCTGGTTGAGCGCGGGGCTTGCTGCAGCGTCCGGCCCGGCGCCGGTTTCGGCTTCGAGCGCGAACAGCTCGACCGCCCCCTGACGGATGATCCAGGCCGTCTGCGGATCGCTCAGCAGCAGACGCTCATGACCACGACACCGGATCAGCCGCCCTTGCGCCACAAGGGATTCCGGCAGGACCAGGCTGGACACATGGGTCAGGCTCATGTCTCCAGCAGCTCCCGGTAGGGCCCCTCAACCCTGGCCAGCGTTTCGTGGGTGCCGCGCTGCAGCACCCGCCCATGGTCCAAGACGATGATCTCGTCGCTGTCGCGGATGGTGCTGAGGCGATGGGCGATGATCAGCAGGCTGCAACCACGGCGCCGGACGTTGTCCATCAGCGCCTGTTCGGTGAGGGTATCCAGGGCGCTGGTGGCCTCATCGAGCACCAGCAGCTGGGGGTTGGTGGCCAGGGCGCGGGCGATTTCCAGGCGCTGGCGCTGGCCGCCGCTGAAGTTGCGCCCATTCTCCTCGACCTTGGTGTCGTAGCCCTCGGTGCGGGCCATGATGACATCGTGGATCATGGCATCCTTGGCCGCGCGGATGATTTGTGCCTGCGGCAGTGTCCGGTCCCAGAGGCTGATGTTGTCGCGGATGCTGCCCTCGAAGAGGACGATCTCCTGGTCGACCACCGCCAGCGAGCTGCGCAGGATGTCCCGGGGGATATCGGTCAGGGGATGGCCGTCGTACAGCACCCGGCCCCGCCAGGGCTCGAACAGACCGGTGACGAGCTTACCGATGGTGGATTTACCGCTGCCCGAGCCGCCCACCAGGGCGATGCGGCTCCCCGGGGCGACGGACAGCGAGAGACCATCGAGCAACGGCGTCTCGAGCGGTGCGTAGCCGAAGGTCACCGCCTCGAGCGCGACCCGGCCGCTCAGACGCAGTGGCGGCGACGTCGCTGCCGCGGTGCCCGTGCCCGGCATTTGCGGCGGCTGGCGCTGTGCGCCCTGCGCGCCCCGTCGCTGGCCTCGCTCGCCCGGTGCAAGCACATCTGATGCCTCGTTCTGAAACTCCCGGGCGCGCGGATAGCGCAGCGTGTCGTCGATCTGCGCCAGGTCGCCCTTGGTCTGCTGCAGGGTGCCCGCCACCGACACCAGACCCTGTATCGGCTGGTTGAGGAGCACGCTGATGGTGCTGAAGGCCACCAGCATGCCGATGGAGAAGGTCTCGACCATGGTCAGGTGGCCGCCGACGACCAGAATCGCCGCCGCGGTCAGGCTCGCAAACAGGGCCTGCAGCGCCGTCAGCAGGGCCTCGCGCCGGCCGATCTCCTGCTGGGCGTTGATGAACAGCGCCTGCAGGCCGGACCAGTTGGCGAAGAAGGCCGCGTCGGTGCCGGTGGATTTCAGGGTCTCGATCATGCGCAGGCCCTGCATCGCCTTGCCCGACATCTTCACCGTCTGCATGGCGATCTTCTCGGAGGCCTCGCCGAGGGACTTGCGCATGCGTTGGAAGACCAGGGCATTGAGCAGGCCCATCACCAGCGCGATCAGGGTGAGCGTGGGGCTGTATTGCAGCATCAGGGCCACCAGCATCAACAACAGTGCCAGATTGACCAGGATCTGCGACAGTCCCCGGGTAATGCTCAGCACCAGCTGGTCCGCCAGCGCCACCCGACTGCTGATCATGCCCGCGTAGCGCTGACTGAAGAACATCACCGGCAGTCTCAGCAGGTGCCAGACCATGCGGCTGGACAGCACCATGGACAGCTTGGCGTTGATGGTCGCCAGCAGGCGTCCCTGCATCACGGCGAGCAGGGCCATGAACGGTGCGACCGCCAACAGCGTCGCCGCCAGGGGCCAAACCCAATCGTCCAGCTCCTGCACCAGGATCCTGTCGACGTAGATCCGCTGCAACCCGGGCAACAGAATGCCCACCAGGGACAGCATCAAGCCCAGCACTGCCAGCCACAGCAGTGGGCCGCGGGTGCGCCTGGCGATCTGCAGCAATCCCGGTAACACGGCGGGCGGTGAGCCGCCAGTCTTGAACTCTGCGGTGGGCTCGAAGGTCAGGACGATGCCGGAGAACATCTCGTCGAGCTCGGTGGGGCTGACCCAACGGCGACCGGCGGCGGGATCGTTGAGCTGGAACCGGTCCCTGGCGACGCCCTCATACACCACGAAGTGGTTCATGTTGACGAAGAGGATCGCCGGGGTGGGCAGCGCCCGCAGCTGCGCCGGCTCCAGGCGCTTGCCGCCGGCCTGCATGCCCAATGAGCGTGCCGCCTTGACGATGTTCAGCGCCTTGCTGCCGTCGCGCGACACGCCGCAGAGCACGCGCAGCTCCTCGACCGGTATCCAGCGTCCGTAATACGCCAGGATCATCGCCAGCGCGGCGGCGCCGCACTCCAGCGCCTCCATCTGCAGGATGGTGGGCGTCTTGACCAGCGCGGCCTTGGCCTTGGCCTTAGCGGTGCTCATCGGTGCCCAAGCCAACCGTAGACGTATTGCATGGCTGGCAGCAACAGGCTGATGAGGTGAATGCGATCCACCACCACCGCGGACTGGGCCATCGTGCCAGGCTGCAGTTGCAGATTCGGTCCGTCGCCGGAGGTCCAGGCATAGCCGCTTGGTGTCTTGCTGTCGGGCTGCAGATCGATTTGCACCTCGATGGGGGCGCCGCCCTGGAGCAATTGATTGACCAACACCTCGTTACCCAGGCGTCGCATGAGTGATGCCCGATTCTCCGGTAGTGGAGACACGCGCTTGACGACACCGACCAGATAGCCATCCAATTCCGGCTTGACCGTTGATGGCGAAACCTGAGCTTCCATGCCCACCTCGATCTTCTTACCGTCCGCGGCGGGCATGTAGTTGAAGGCGTCCAAGTTGGTCGTGTCGGCGTTCTCGACAATCAGCGTCGCGACCTGCTGACCGGGCTGCGCGAGATTACCGATATCCATATTCAGGGTTGCGATGGTGCCCGCGGCATCGGCAGTCACGACGCGCTGGCGTGCATCGGCCTGGCGTTTATCCTTCGCCTCGCGCTCCAGCGTGCGCATCTTGATCCGCTGGTCGGCGAGCTGGTCGTTGCGCTGATCCCGCTCCCGTTGCTGATCGATCTCGAGCTGGGCCAGTCGGTTCCGCGCCGATGCGATCTCGTTGTCGATGTCGGCGAGCCTGGTCTCGGTGTCATAGAGTTCGACCCCACTCACCATGCCTTCCTTGAATAAGCGTGCCTCCCCATCCTGGCGCCGCCGCAGCGTGGCGCCGAGCGCCTGCAAGCTGTTGATGCGCTCTTCGGTGGCGAGGGTGGTGCGGTTCTTTAAATCGTCCGCGGCCTGGTTTTGGATGGCGAATTCCTTTTCCAGCATCTCATACATCGTGCGTGCCTCGCGTGCGGCGGCCTCGGCCCGCTCGACGTCGGCCAGCCGCTGGAGATCTTGCAGTAGGGCGATCTGCTGGCCGGCGGTGACGCGGTCGCCCACCTGCACCAGCCATTGGGTCAGGCGTCCGCTGCCCTCGGTGGTCACGCCCATGACGCCTCCGGCGGAGAGCAGGACTCCAGGCCCTGAGACCTTGACCGGCGCCGTGGCAATCGCGCTCCACGTCAATGCGGACAGCACAACGATGAGCACGAAGCCGAAGCCCAGCCAGTGGGCGGGGCGGATAATCTGCAGGGCCTGATCGAGCTGATCAGGGTTGCTGACCTTGGCCAGCGCTTTTGTTCTGAACAGTTGTTGCACTGGCGTTGAACCCTGCGGATTGACTGCGGGACGACGCCGCAGAGGCGAGACTGGACGATGGTTGGGCGGCGCAGCGCCGCCGTCGGCTGCCGGCGTGCATGGTCGGACGCAGGCAGCCTTGGATCAAGCCAAGGGCCTGGGATGGTAAGATTCTGTCAGTTACACAACGGCATCAGCCCGGGTACACTCCGTCGCCCTGGCTGCCCCAAGACGCTGCAGGCACGCGGGGGTTGGGCGTGATGTGGAGAGTCGTCAACGCACCTTGCCCCCGCGATTCGTGTGCCAGAGCGTCAGTCCCGCACGGTCACAAAGGCGTAGCCCTTGTTTCGTTCCGTCACGAGCGGCCGCCAGTCGGGGCAGTAGGATTGGATTTTCCGGCGCAGTCGGCTGATCATGGTATCCAGCCGGGTGCGACCGAAATACGCCGGGGAGTGCCCCATGGCGGTGATCAAGTGATCGCGCTCCACCAGACCGCCCTGGTGGCGAATGAGCACATCCAATAGCAGGCATTCGCTCTGGGTGAGGGGAATCGCCACCTCGTCCGGTCCTACCAGGCGCCAAAATCTTGGTTCGAAGCGCCAGGTTGGCGGCCCGAGGGTGGGATGTCTTTCCCGCTCGATACGCCGTAGCAACGCGCAGACCGTCGCCTTGAGCTCCCTGAGATCGACCGGCTTGACGAGGTAGGCGTCCGCGCCCTGCTCGAGACCCATGAGCCGACTTTCCATGTCCCGGCGTGCGGTGATCATGATGATGCCGCAGCGGTATTGGCTCAGCAGGCGGGTTGTCAGCGCGAAGCCATCCGTATCGGGCAGGCCAATATCCACCAGCACCAGGTCACAGGGCTTTGCGTCCAGCGCGCCGAGCAGGGCCTCGCCGGTGGAATAGGTGTCCACATGGAAGCCTTCACCACGGAGTGTGCTGGCGAGCAGATCCCGCACCAGCCAGTCGTCGTCAACGATATAGATGTTCGCGGGCAGGGTGTTCATGCGCGCGATTATCCGGCAGCCGGCACAGCGAGGCGAGTACCGGTCGCTGACGAAATCTGACAGTCGCACAAGCCGTCGCCCGGCCGTGGTCAGTGGTGGATGGGCGGCGCCGTGGCGCTCGGGATGTAAGACCGTATGTCCGCCAGGGCTTCGGCGCTCAGCGGCTTTGCATGGAAGGCGTCGGCCCCGGCGCGCGCCGCGCGCTGGTTGAGCGCGTGTGCCTCCGCCGGTGAGGCAACCGCGCTCAGCAGCATGAAGGGCGTGTGCTCCAACAGCGGCTTCGAGCGCACCGCCTCGAGCAAGGCGAAGCCATCGGCGTCGGGCATGCGAACATCACAGAGAATCAGGTCGATGCCCGTGTCCGCGAGCACCCTGAGGGCCGCCTCGACGTCGTTGGCCTCGTAGAAGTGTGTCGCAGGCAGTACCGGGCTGAGACGGTCTTCGAGGGCACTGACTTGCAGCGGCTGATCGTCCACGATCAGCACGCGCCGCTCGATCGTGGGCATGATCACGCGGAAGCGGACCATTGGCTCGTCGATGTCGCTGATCAGATCGCCCCCCCGTGCGCGCATCACCCCGCGGGCCAGCGTCAAGCCCAAGCCGCGCCCACTGCCGAGGGCTGCGAAGAGGGCATCGGCGGTTTGCGTCGCCTCATCGTCATTGGGTTGTCCAATCGTCATGTGCTGCTCATTCAAGCCTAGAATTTTCGCCCGGGACGATTCCGACAAGTCCTTGACCGTGTTGCCCACGAAAAAACCCGATGCGTCATGGGGGTCGTGGCCGATGCGCACGACGCCGTCGGGCGAGCCATGTTGCAGGGCGTTACCCAAGAGGGTTTCGAGCATGGTATTCAGTAGCAGGGGGTCGGCACGAATCGTGCTATCCTGATCTATTTCATTCACGGCGTTCATGGCTCTGCTCGCGAAGCGACCCCGCCAGTTTGCCAAACAGGATGCCACCACCTGATGCAGATCGAGCGTGGGGGGCAGCTCATTACGGGAGCTGGTGCGTAGGGTTTCGATATCGAGTAGGCGGTCGACCAGCGAGACCTGCTGAATGAGCGTATCGTCGACATTTGTCAGTAAGCGCGCAAGCTCCTGCGTTTTGCCTGCGTGTAAATTGAGCAAGAGGTGACTGATGCTTTGCGAAGCGCTGCTGAGGGGGCCGCGAAGGTCGTGCGATATCAGCGAGAGAAAGGCCTGCTTGCTGCGATACTCCTCATTGGCGCGGCGCTCCTGCTGGCGCAGCTCCGCGGTCCGCTCGTCGATTTCCGTGCGCAGTTGGTCCTGTAGATCCAAGGCGGCGCGGTTGATGGCTTCGGCTGAAGCCAGGGCCGTGGTGCTGTCTTCGGCGAGCTTCTTCAGGCGATAAGACAGCGCGAGGCTGATGGCGATGCCTTCCAGCGCAATGCCCAGCATGTAGGCGACGGTCAGCCAGGCGCTGCCGGGGACGAGCCCCAGATTCCGCGCAAACCATAAAATGGCGCCCGTGGCAATCGCAGGCCAGAACAACGCCATCAGTCTGGCGCCAAAGCCGCCGACGTGGCGGATTGCCAGGAACGCCCGGGTCCAGAAATAGGCATCGATGGGGGCGATGATCATCTGCGCCAGGCCGACCCAATGGGGCGGCACCACCAGGAGTGCCGGCAGTGGCAGCATGACGAGCTTTTCGGTCAGTGCGAGCTTGCGGTCGTGGGCAGGAATCAGCTCCGCGAAGCGCAGGAAGGGACGCGTGAACCAGCTCGCCAGCACCGTGATGACGACGATTGTGACGCTGGCGACATAGGGCGCAATTGTTTGCTGCAGGATCGGGAGGAAAAAATCGAAGACGCCATAAAAAAAGGCGTCGGTGAAAGCGATGGTCAGGCCGAGCAGCCCCAGCGTGAGCCGGAAGGTCTCCTGGAGGATGTAACCCTGCAGCAGGTTGTACAGCGAAAACACCAGCACGACGGAGAGCCAGCTGCCGAGCAGCAGGTCGGCGAACGGCCAATCAACGATCATGGGGGTGGATCACCGCATTCGGGATGATCGTCGGCCTGATCTGCGGGCGCTTGTTGGCGGACGGCCTGCCGTCTTCAGCGCCCGCTTAACAAGACCTGACACTGCGCCGGCGGCTGTGGCCGCGCCTTGGGCTTGCGCGAGGATGCGCGGGTGGGGCTGCGGGCCTCGAGGCTGAACCACCAGGCCAGCTCGCTGCCACAGCCGCTGCCCATGGGCACCGGGGATTGCGCTCGGCAATGGGGGCTGTCAGGCGGGCACTTGAGACGCACATGCATGTGCGCGTCGTGGCCCCACCAGGGGCGGAGCTTGCGCAGCCAGTGGGCATCGTTCTCCTGCTGGCACAGGGCGCGCTTGATGCCCGGGTTGACCAGGATGCGGTCCACGGCCGGGTCCTGTGCGGCGGCTTGCAGCAAGAACAGCTGGTCTGGGCCGAAGCGCTCGTGCAAGGCGAGCTTGTTGGGTGTGAGCATGCTCGGCGGGTCGCGCTGCTCCGGGGTGGCACGAATGGCCTCGGCGGGTGAATCCGCCAAGGCCAGCCAGATATCGACGTCGAGGCCGTTTTGATGGCTCACGTGGGACGAACTCATGCGCCCGCCGCGCGGCTGGGCGAGGTCGCCGATCATGATGTAGCGCCCGTTGCGCTGGTGCATGGCACGGCCGAGGTCGCGCACCAGGCGGATGGTCTGCGGATGGCCGTAGTAGCGGTTGCGGTGGCGGCGGATGCTGACGAAGCCAGGGCCAGTGGACGGCAGCGCCTCGGCGCCGTCGATACAGCCGTTGCTCGGACCGCCGATGGCGGCGGGCTGACCGGGGGAAACATCCGGGATGCGCGACCAGGGCGTCTCGGCGGCATGCATTGGTAGCGCCACCAGCGCCGTCAGCAGCCCCGATCCCAGCACCGAGCGCAGCGGCCCGATTGGGCGCCGTCGACATGCCGTCGAGCGCCTGCGCTGCCCCTGTAACGCCAGCATTCGATCTCCCCTGGTTGGTCAGCGTGCCAGCACGCAACGACCGGTATCTTAGCCCAGAGCGGTCGGCGGGGGCGATAGCGAGGCGCCCAAGGGCGCGGGGTCTGCGGCAGTGCGCCGCCGCTGTATGCGGGGTGATGGGAGGCGCGCGCGGGAGGCCATGGGCGCGGGTGTCGGCTCGGCTTGGCGATGCGAGACCAACGTCCGGCAGGTGCGTGATGCCGTCCCTGGCGTCGGCGCCGTGGTGATGGCGCCCCGGGCGTCCGGCCCTGGCGTGTGCGTTGGCCCGTTCGGTGGGCTCAATCGCCCTGCTTGCGCCTGTGGCTGGCGCGTTTGGCGATCAGGGCGCCACGCATCATGAACACCACGAACAGGCTTGCAATAAAGCCCGCCACCGCCACGGCGCTGCTGACGAGGACCGGCTTGGCCTGGGGCTCGGAGATGCCGAGGGTGTTACCGACGGCGATCAATGTGGGATTGTCCGCCGGTACGGCGATCAGGAAGGCGCAGAAGGCCAGGAACACCGAAAAGAAGATGAGCTTGATGTCCATCTGCACCGCCGCCAGCAGGGTCCCGAGGGCGAGCAGATAGATCATCAACGCCGTGTACTGCTGGTCGCTCATCAGCTCACGGTAGCCCTGGGAGTTCAGCAGCCACAGCAAGCCGATGAGGGCGCCCCAATGGATCGCCTGCCGCAGCAGATACCAGACGCGGTTGCTGTTGCTGACATAGGCCTGCGTCCAGCCGGACACCAGGGAAACCACGGCCACCACGGGCACGAAGATCTCCCAGTACTTGTAGGTACCGGACATGTCCCGCTGGCTCAGCCAGAACAGGATGACCGTGGCGGCAAACAGGATGAGCAGCGGGATCAGGGCCAGGCCGAGGGGGCTCAGGCCGTTGTCTCGCTTTTGTGACGGGGCTTGGTTGGTTGCGGCAGCGGACACGTCGAATCCTCCAATTGGCATGGGGAGAGGCCAACGGCCGTCGAACCCGTGCGTTGGGGTGTGCCTGCCATGGCGGTGGGTCGGTCCCGCGGCAGGGAGCCGTCGGCGGAGCAGCCAGCTAGAGTTTAAACCATTTTTATCGTGTGTGAAGCGTGATTGACACAAATTTATTCAAACAAATGTCAACCGTTGCTGACAATTGCCGTTCACAGCACTGCAGGATAGTCGCAAAGTCGTGTGGAGTACCGGTGGCGAAGTATGACGGACGACGCCGGGTAAGGGCAGAGGTCTTCGGTTGTGCCGCGCGCGTCGCCGGGGCGAGATGGCGTGCGCTGCTCAGAAGGGCCAGATCAGAGGCGTGAGGCCGACGGTGACGGCCTCCACGCTCGGATTGCGCTGCGGATGCTCGGCAGCCGTCGTCGGCTGGGCTCAGACGCTGGCGCCGAGTCGGCGCGCGATGTCGCGGATCTGCTCCGGCGGCGGGTATTCCGTGGCGGCGGCGTCGCTTTCGAGATATACGCGCCAGCGGGCGAAGGCGTCGGCGAGATCCGGATCGGTATTGTGGCAGCCAAGCACGGTGATCACGCAGTCGCCGATGCGCCAAGGGCCCCGGCCGGTGAGCTCGCCCGTGAGCAGATGTGCCGCCTCGGCGGGCGTCTTGCGATGCCAGAACAGATCCAGGTACAGCAGCCCCTGCGGGTGGGGGAAGCAGGCGGCCACCACCTTGGCGGCGCCGCTGTGGCGCCAGCGCAGGGCCAGTGGGGCAGTGACTTCGAACGGCGTGGGCTGGTTGCTGCTGTTGGCGGCGGTCATGGACGCTGGGCGGGGGACGCTGGCGGGCGGGTGGAGCGTGACGGGCGTGCGCTGGCGGTGGCCTGTCGCGGCTTTGATTGTATCTGCGCTGCGATACTGGGGCAGGCCGCGCGCGGCGGGCTGGCGTGCCCTCAGCCGTTGTCCCCGATGAGCGCCTCGTAGCGCTCCCGGAACGCCGCCTGGCGCAGGCGCTCAGCCTCTTGCGCGGTGGCAATGAGGGGCGATTCCTGCCAGCTGCCGCTGGCATGATCATAAACTGAAAATCGCCAGGCCTTGCCTACCTTAAACACCTTGGTGACGTCGTTGCCCGCCTGAGCCATGGCCTGCATGCGGCTGAGCCCCGTCGGCGCGCCGGCCGTTGCGGCGGCCTGTTCCGGTTGTTGGCCGGCGGCGGCCACCGGTGCGCCTGCGCGGAAGCGAAAGCCGTTGTTCTGCATCTCGCCCTGGATGTCCAGCTCCACGGCCTCGACGTTGGGGAGCCGCTTGAGGATATAGGCCGCCATCAGCATGCCCAGCTTGTGGTTTTCTTTCTCCAGCGCCGTCAGTAGCTTGTCGGCGACGATCTGACAGCGCTGTTCCAGGTTTGGCTGCGCCACCCATTCCCGGCTCATCTGCCAGCCGGCGTCCATGTCGGCGTCGAGCTTGTCGCAGTAGTCGTCGCAGCCGGCGAGCAGGCTCTCGGGCACGTTCAAGCTGTATTCCTGGTCCTCGACGATAGCCTTGAGAATCATGCGTCCACCTCCGCTGGCGCGTGTGCAAGTGAATTGGCTATGGTATCAAACGCGTCCGCCGCCGCCGTCATCGCCCGCCCAAGTCCGCCATGCTGCTTACCATCCCCAATCTGCTCAACGCTGCCCAGCTGGACAAGCTGCGGGAGATCATCCGTGCTGGCACCTTCGTCGACGGCAAGCTCACCGCCGGCTTCGCCGCTGCGCGTGTCAAGCACAACGAGGAGCTCGGCCAGGAGCCCGAGCGCCTGCAGCGACTGATCCGAATCCTGATGGCGAGCCTCGGCCACAACGAGACGTTTCGCTTCGGCGTGCTGCCCCACCGGGTGGCGGACCCGATCTTCGCCCGCTACCGCCCGGGCATGGCCTATGGCGATCATGTGGATGATCCAATCATGGGCAGCGGCGGCCCGCGCTTTCGCGCCGATGTTTCCATGACCATCTTCCTGAATGCGCCCACTGACTACGACGGTGGTGAGCTGGTGATGCGCACCAGCTTCGGCGACAACCGGGTCAAGCTCCCGGCGGGCCACGCCATCGCCTACCCGTCTTCCAGCCTGCACCACGTCGCTGCGGTGACCCGTGGCGAGCGCCTGGTGGCGCTTACCTGGGTGCAGAGCTATGTCCGCGATCCGGGCCGGCGCGAGCTGCTCTACGAGCTGAGTCTGGCGCGAGCGCACCTGCTCAAGGCTGACCCCGGCGCCGAGCACACCGCCCAGGTGGATCGCAGCTACAACAATCTGGTGCGGCTGTGGGGGGAGGTGTGAGGGGCTGGCGTCGGCTGTCGAGCACCGAGGCAGGGCCTCACGCCTCGTTACGCGTTGCTCAGGCGCCGCGCCTGGCCCTTCATCTTGTTGACGATGGCATAGACACCGACGTGGCGGTTTGGACTCAGGTGCTCTTCGAGCTTCAGCCCCGCGAACAGTGCATCCACGTCCATCGCTTCGATCTCGGCCGCAGACTTGCCGGAGAATAGCTGCACCAGCAGCGCCACGACGCCCTTGATGATGGCCGTGTCACAGTCGCCCTGGAACGCGAGCCTCGGACCCCCGTCGATCGACGATGGTGCAACGTGCACGGTGCTCATGCATTCCATCACGCGGTTGGCGTCCACCTTCAGCATGGGGTCCATGGTCGGCAGACGCTCGCCGAGCTCGACCAGGTACTGGTAGCGCTCGTCCCAGTCGCCGAACAGTTCAAAGGTGTCGATGATCTCGTCGATCTCGCTGGTGCTGCTCATGGGCGGAGAATGCGGTTACGGGGGGCACAAGTACGGTGACGGCTGCGGCCGGTCCATGGGGCCGCGTGGCCTGGTTAGGGTGCGGTTGCGTGGCGCGAAGGCCCGCCGCGGCATCGGCGTTCGGCGGCTCGCCGAGCGCCGCCGGGCGGAGACCTGG
>PR_CR_10_Liq_3_inCRDRAFT_1000089_pt1 | contig 26576 bp, 26 predicted proteins | sample PRCRCaboRojoPR_2_FD_10240 | JGI IMG/M metagenome (IMG submission 10240)
GCTCCGGGCAGTTTTGTTTTAACTGGTCGCAAAAATCTTCGCCTGGTCCCGGAAGGCTTTGAACTCCAGGGCATTCCCGCTGGGATCGAGGAAAAACATCGTTGCCTGCTCACCAGGCTCCCCCTTAAAGCGGATGTAAGGCTCGATGACAAAATCAGTCCCTGCCGCCCGCAGCCGGTCCGCCAGTTTTTCCCAGGTTTCCATATCAAGGATAGCGCCGAAGTGGCGTACCGGCACCGCCTTTCCGTCTACCGGGTTGGTCATAGGGTCTGCCGGGCGCTCATCCGTCAGGTGGGCCGAAAGCTGATGCCCGAAGAAGTCGAAGTCGATCCAGCGTTCGGCCCTGCGGCCTATTTTGCAGCCCAGGGTGCCTTCGTAAAACGCCCGCGTTACTTCTATATCGCTAACCGGAAAAGCCAGGTGGAATGGTGTCATGTTTTAATGCCAATATCGTAAAAAGGTCTTAAAACTGCCACCGTACGCAACCGAAAGGTTATTCCTTTGTTACGAAATGCTGAACGCAAACAGCCAGCCAAAATAATTCAGGCCGCTCAAACGTATGATCATAGGGAGCACCATTTGTAGTAAAATAGTGCTCCGTTTGACGCTGAATATTCACGTTTTAAACCTATTGTAATACTCCGGGCAGAAGGCTCGCTACCGAAAGCGGGTACCGCCCTGTACATCTTAAGTCAACACCAATGAGAAGATTCGCATTTTCTTTCCTACTGCTTATTGCAGCAGTTAATCTCTGGGCGCAACCGGCTTCGGCCAAATACGCACCGGCACCTACCGACAAAGCGCTGCTCTGGAAGGTCACCGGCAACGGGCTGGAAACGCCATCCTACGTTTACGGCACCATTCACATGATTGGCCGGGACGACTACTTCCTGACCGAGTCGGCCAAGAAGGCTTTTGAGTCTGTTAAGCACGTAGCTTTTGAAATTGATATGGAAGACATGACCGATATGTCCAAAATGATGCCGCTGATGATGAAGGCCTTCATGGTGGGCGATACGACGCTAAATGACCTGCTGACCGAGGAGGAATACGCACAGGTCAGCGAGCACTTCCAGCAGGTAGGGCTACCAATGATGTTTGTGGACCGCATCAAGCCGATGTTCCTGTCGATACTGGGCAGCGGCGAGGACATGATGAGCTTCAACCCCAATGCCGAGAGCAGCATGGTTTCCTACGAGATGGAATTCATGAAAATGGCGCAGGAAAGGGAGATGGACATTGACGGGCTGGAGACCGCTGAGTTCCAGATGAGCATGTTTGACAGCATCCCCTACAGCGTACAGGCCAAAATGCTGATGGAAGCCATCAATGCGGAAGGCGGTGGCGCCACTGATCAGTTTGATGAGATGGTCAAGCTCTACAAAGATCAGGACATCTATGCCATGCAAAGCATGATGGACGAGGAAGGCGGCATTGCCGGGTACGAAGACCTGCTGCTGGTGCGCCGGAACCGCAACTGGATCCCCATCATGGAGGAAGCTATGAAACAGCGGCCTACGTTCTTCGCCGTTGGTGCAGGCCATCTTGGCGGTGAGGAAGGGGTGATCGCGCTGCTGCGGGAGGTAGGCTACACGGTGGAGCCGCTTGTGGATTAACAGCTCGAATGCAACTGTCCAGGCAAGGTTGCCTTGCCTGGACAGTTTGTTTTTTAGTCCGAAAGTCAGCATAATTTGAAAATCAGTGCCTTAGGGTGATAAATGACAGTGCAGGCAGGCTCAAATATTTGTATTTTGAATCTCATCTTGCTTTTTCACCATAAACCTGATCGCCATGTGGACTAAAGATATCAAGAACGTCAGAGAAGGTACGCTGATTGACGTACGCTACCGGGAAGAGTTTGACCAGTGTTGTGTGCCTGGATCGGTAAACATTCCATGGGACCTTCACCTTTACTACCTGGATGAGTTGATGGAATACCCCAAACCGCTCGTCTTTTTCTGCGAAGAAGGCTATCGCTCCGGCTTAGTCGCTCTGTCCTTACAAACCCTCGGTTTTGAAGAGATTTACAACGGCGGAAGCTGGCTGGATGTCCTCCATGAACTCGAAGCAGACGTACCCACGGCTGCCTAAAACCATTCTCCATGCATTACAAAACGGCTACGGCCTGGATTTTCGCTGTTCTGGTACTGAGTGTTGTCTTAATGATGCTCTATCCTACAGGCTTGGTAATCGGCCTGGGTATGTTCCTGGTGCCGGTACTGCTCCTGGTGCAAGCCGTAGTTGTCTTGCGTTCCAGCGAGCGCAGTGAAAAGACCTTTTCAGAGGGGCATTGGTACGAAGACCGCGAAAAGCAATCCTAAATTTATACCTGCCGGGGAACTTATCCGCAGTGCCTGTGTGTAGTACTTCATAATTACTGCATAACTACAGCAGGCAACCGCTGCTGAAAAGTACACCCAATGTTCCAAAAAGGATTTGCTGTTTATGTGGATGCCTTCCGGGGGCTGTCCAAAGAAATATGGCTCCTTTCCAGCGTAATGCTCATTAACCGGGCCGGCACGATGGTCCTGCCTTTCCTTTCTGTTTATCTTACACAAGACGTGGGCTTCAGCTTGTCCCAGGCGGGCTGGATCATGAGCTGCTTTGGCGGGGGCTCCATCCTTGGCGCTTACGTGGGCGGTAAACTTGTAGACCGGATTGGATTTTACGAGACGCAGTTTTGGTCGCTATTCCTGAGCGGGTTTATCTTCATCGCGCTGGGGCAGGTGAAAGGCTTCTACGGGCTTTGCGCGATGGTCTTCCTGGCCAGTACGGTAGCAGATGCTTTCCGTCCGGCCAACTTTGCTGCCGTAGCCGCTTACAGCCATAATGCCAACCGGACCCGCGCGGTAGCCCTCCTCCGCCTCGCGATAAATCTGGGCTGGGCAGTAGGCCCCGCCGTAGGTGGCATGGTCGCTATTGCCTATGGGTACGAATGGCTGTTTTGGGTGGACGGGCTGACCTGCATCGCTGCTGCTCTGTTTTTCCGGGCCGCTCTGCCTAAGCGCTTCCTGGAAACCGATAAGGAGGAAGCAACCGAAACGGGTATTTTCCAGGGCAAAGCCCACCACGATAAGCGGTATTTATTTTTCCTGCTGCTGGCTTTGCTCAACGCGATTGCCTTTATGCAATTGTTTTCTACCCTTCCAGTCTATTTTAAACAGGAAGTCCTGCTCGACGAGGGGCAGATTGGGCGGCTCATGGCGATGAATGGCCTGGTGATCGCCCTGATCGAAATGCCGTTGATCTATGTGCTGGAGCGACGCTTCAGCGCTACACAGATCATCACGCTCGGCACCTTTATGATCGGGCTGACCTATCTGTTGTTCAGTGGGCTGGGCACGGCGGCATGGGTGGCCCTTGCTGCCATGCTGATGCTGACTTTTGGGGAAATACTGAGCCTGCCTTTTATTGCCACGATGGCCATGGGCTTTACCAATAAACGCAACCGGGGCGCTTATATGGGTTTGTTTTCGGTCACCTATTCCCTCTCGCACGTCATCGCTCCTAATTTGGGACTGCAACTGGTAGCCTGGTCAGGTTTTGGAACGCTCTGGTATGTCCTTTTTGCAACAAGCGCTGCAGCTGCCGGTGGGTTTTGGCTGCTGCGCCGGCGGGAACAGTTGCGAATAGCCTGAACATCGCAGGGCCCCTCTCGTTATAATGTTGAAAATTAGTAAACTAAAGAGAAGAAAATGACTACCGAAACTAAAAATTGGCCAGATCTCGCGATTGGACTGTTTGAACGCCTAACTGGCAGAAACGCAGAAATTTCTTATCAGTTTGAGGATTTTGAACTTCATGTGCCCAGCAGTACCGCCGATGATGCAGAGCATGCACAGTGGAAAATGAATGGCACCTTGAAAATCACAACCACTGAGACCTAAGATAACCTTAATACTGAACCCTGCGCATTGCTCTCCCCCGGAGAGCAATGCCTGTTTTTAGACCCATTGTGATGAATATATCCACTTATCTTTCCCATCTGTCCCTCGAGGGTCAACTTAATCTGAAATCCCCCTATGGCGAAGCCCGCTTTACCGCTTCCCGGTCTGAGAACCAGGTACAGCTCCATTTTGAGAACGCCCCGACTTTCCGGCACTTCCTTTCTTCTGTCCGACCTCATATCCAACCTACACAGGCAGGTACGTTCCTGAAGTCGCTGGAGCAAATGCCTCAGGATATATCGGTAACTCTTGACCGTAAAGAAATACTGAGCCGCCAACCCGATGGGCAGCTCAGCATCAATTACCGCGCCGCCGGATGGCAGTGGCTACGATGGCGATTATCGAGTATGTTTTAATATGCTTCCTCAGGTTCCTTTGAAATCCCCGCTAAAGTGTTGATTTTTGCAGGCTAAACAGCAAACGGCAATGATCGGCACAGATATTAATCGCGCAGTAGCGTTGTTGAAAGCAGGGCAGTTGGTCGCCATTCCCACCGAAACGGTGTATGGCCTTGCCGGCAATGCGCTTGACCTTTCCGCTGTCTCCCAAATTTTTAAAGTCAAGAACCGCCCGAGTTTTGACCCGCTGATTATCCACTTGCCTGCTTTCTCTGCTGTCTCCCCTTATGTAAAAGCTATACCCGAAGCCGCAGCTGCACTAGCTGCCAACTTCATGCCCGGCCCATTAACGTTGCTGCTGGAAAAGTCAGAACAAGTGCCCGATATGGTCACTGCTGGCTCTCCCCTTGTAGCGGTTCGTATTCCGGCCCACCCGGTGGCACATCAGTTGCTTAGTCAGCTCGACTTCCCCCTCTCCGCGCCGAGTGCCAACCCTTTTGGGTACATCAGCCCGACCACGGCGGCACATGTCGATGAGCAACTTGGCGCGCAGATTCCGTACATTCTGGATGGCGGTCCCTGTGCAGTGGGTCTGGAAAGCACGATTGTGGGTTTTCCTGACGGTACGCCTACGGTCTTTCGCAAAGGTGGCATCGCTGTAGAGCGCCTGGAAAGTGTAGTCGGTCAGGTTGAGGTTAAGGCTCATTCTTCATCCAATCCGCAGGCACCTGGTATGCTAAAAAGCCATTATGCCCCGCGAATCCCATTGGTGCTGGGTGCCCCCCAAGCAGTATTGGAAAAACATCCTGCGGCGGAAGTGGGCTGCATCCGGTTTCAAGAGGTATTTAGCGGTGTGCCCGATGCGCAGCAGTTGGTTCTTTCCCCATCCGGTGACTACCAGGAGGCAGCCCGCAGGTTGTTCGCAGGAATGCGTCAGCTCGATAGTCAACCCCTGTCTGTAATCGTAGCCGAACTGCTCCCGGAAGAAGGGCTTGGGCGGGCTATCAATGACCGGCTGCGGCGGGCAGCAGCGCGTTAGTTGGAGGCAACAGCATCTTTGCACCACTGCATAGCCGTTTGGAAATCACCCACCACTTTATAAGGCACCGGCTGCTTTTGTAGCGCGAAAATACCCTTAAGCGCAGTCCGGATGATAGCGTTTGGAATGTGGTAAGCTGTGCCCTGACAGTGCTTTTTCATCAGGCTTTCATTGGCCTTCAGCCATTCTGCCTGCATCTTTTGGAACTTAAATCCCGGCAATACAGCATTTTGTGCATCAAAAAGATAAGCAAAAGGCAACGCCCGGTCATAAGCTTCGTACAAATCATTAAGGTACTGCTGGAAATTCTCTTCCGTTGCTTTGTTACCCGTAAAAGCAACCACAACGACCGGGAAAGCACTAAAGTCGAAAGAAGCGTAGGGATCCATGCCGAATTTGGATTACATAAGTTGAAAATTTCCGGAATGAACCGGAGAGATCAATGAAATTAGTATATTTAAATGCCAATTGCCGCCGATTGTTTTTCTCCAAACTCTACAAAACACCAAAACGATGTTGAATTTTTATTCTGCCAGCAACGGGCAGGTTAATTCTAAAAAAGCGATTCAGCAGTGCCTTACTGCTGCTTTAGGCGAGGCGCCCCCCAGCACTTTTCAGGACAAAATGCTGATTGTCGTTCACAGCACCATCGGTCACGACTTTGATGAAATCATAGCAGGTGCCCGTGAAGTTTGCCCCCAGGCAGAGCTCGTAGGCTGCACTTGCGCTGGCGTGATTGGCAAGGAAGGCGCCAATGAAAGCATGCGTGCCCTGGGAGTGATGGCAGTCGTTCCCGGTGAGGCACAGGAATACCATGTAACGAGTTGCGATAACATCCGCGGGCATAACTCCTATGAGGAAGCCCGAAAAATGGCTCTGGAGCTAAAAGCCAATCAGGCAGACATTAATATGATTCAGCTTCTGGCTTCCGGCATCGACATTGCGGCCGACCGCGCCATCGAAGGCATTGAGTCTGTGTTCGGAGCAGACATGCCCATCTTCGGAGGCACAAGCTCTGATAATATGCGTGCTATTAGCTCCTACCAATTTGCTGATGGTAAGGTATTGGAACGGGGAGCGATCATGATTGGCTATTCCGACCCTACATTGACCGTGGAAATGGGCGTGCACCACGGCAGCGTACCCATTGGGCAGCCGTTTTCGGTGACCCGCTCAGAAGGCAACCGGGTTATCGAGATAGAAGGAGAGCCTGCCTGGCCTTACCTGATGAGCAAACTTGACTTCCCGGCGGATACTCACCCCGGGCCCTGTATCCCGGTAGCGGGCATGGCAGAGCTATTGCCCGATGGCTTTCGGGAGCCTTACGACAACGACCACATTCTGCGGGTCATTGTAAAAGTAGACGAAGACGGCAGTTTTTATATGCCCGTAGATTGCCCTCAGGGGACACGCCTGTGGATTGTGGAACGCGATGAGGAGCTGATTTTCGCCGGGCTCGACCGGATGATGGATCGCCTAACTGCGCAAATCGGCGACCGGGAAGTCGCTGCAGTTTTCCATACCGACTGTGCAGCACGCGGCCGGGCTATGTTTGATGCCATCGTCAAAGATGAGATTATTGAGAACATGCAGCAGCCCCTCACTAAGGGTACGCCCCTACCCTGGCTGGGCATGTACGGTTTTGGAGAGTTCACCCGGTTGAAAGGCAAAAACCTCTTTCACAACTACACGACTTCAATTTATGCACTGATCAGACAATAGCCAATGAATCCCGTTGACCCCTCCGACCAAGACAAACCCAGCTACGTAGAACTGAGTCGGCTCTGTGCAGAATTGCAGGACCGGGTCACCCGTGGTATCAGCACGCAGCAGCAGCTGATCTCTATTAAGAATGAATTGGACAAGGAGCTCAACCGGTTCAAAATCATACAGGACTTTAGTAAAGAAGGGCTCTTTCAGGATTCGATAGAAGGCTTTGCCACAATGGCAACGGAGTATTTCATACAAGCTTTTCAGCAGCCCCACTGCTTATTTGCGGAATGCCGGGAAGACGGGGCAATACAAGTCATTGGTCAGTTTGGGTTCAATCGTGTGGCTATTCCCAGTGTATTGCCCCTCACATCTGGAGACTTGCCTGAACGCGAAGGCTTTCTGCTGGAAGAACATCCGGCTTTCAAAGCCAAACTGGCGTTTCTGCAACTGGAGGATGCCCTTGTAGCTCCGATGTACCGCCCCGACAACTCGTTCTACGGCTTGGTTGTTGCCGGTCAGCAGGAAGCCGATCAGCGGTTTTATGACCCGATCAATCCAAAAGACCGGCACGCCTTCACGGTGATGGCCACTAAGGCCAGCTACCTGATGTATAATTTCCGGACCAATGAGCTGCTCAAACAGGAAATCAGGGAGCGCCGCCGCATGGAGCAAATGCTGGAAGCTAAAGCCAATGATTTGCTGCGCTCCAATGCGGAGTTGGAACAGTTTGCCTACGTGGTTTCTCATGACCTGAAAGCGCCATTGCGAAATGTACAGGGCTTTGCAGATCTACTTCGGCGCGATCAGTCTGGCATCAGCCCGGGCAGCCGGGAATACATCAATATGATCTGGGAGGAAGTAAAGCGGTTTAGCGATATCATTGATGCGCTACTGCGTTATGCCCGGGTCTCCACTTCTTCCATACAGGACATGAAAGAGGTGGACTTTCAGCAGTTGGTTTACAAAATTGAAGGGCAACTGTCTTTGACTCTCCAACAGCGCAAAGCCCAACTCCATTACCGGAACCTGCCCACCATTCAGGCCAACTACCGGCAAATGCAACAGTTGCTCCAGAACCTGATCATCAATGCCATCAAATTCACCCCGGAAGGCCGCATGCCATTCATCCACCTGGAAGCAGAGCCTACACAAAATGGGTACCGGTTTGCCGTCAAGGACAACGGGATCGGGCTCAGGCCGGCGGACCAGAAACGCATTTTTGGTTTATTCCAGCGGGCCGACCGGGAGCAGCAGTTCGAGGGCAACGGGCTGGGTCTGAGTATTTGCAAAAAGATTGTGGAGCAGCACAAAGGCAAGATTTGGGTGGAATCCGTTGGTCCTGGTGAAGGGAGTACGTTCTTTTTCACCTTGCCATACAGACAGGCAGAAGAATAATCCTCCGTTCTCACTCCCTTCTTACGCACGCTTCATTTTGGTTTTGAGGTGATTCACCGGCGCTTTATACCCTTTGGCGGCAAAAAGGTGGACTGGGATATGACAACCCCTTAGCTTTAGGGCAAAATCATAGTTTATGCCACACTCCAATTTACATACCGTACTTGGTGCTTCCAGCGCAGTAGGCCGGGCCGTTGTCGATGAATTGCTCGACCGGAGGCTACCGGTACGTGCCGTCAGCCGCACGATGGATAAACCTGGTGTAGCTTCAGTGCCCGCAGACTTATTGCATACAGAAGACGCTCAGAGGGTCATCCGCGGATCCTCTCATGTCTACCTCTGTGTCGGGCTTCCTTACTTTGCAGCAGTTTGGAAACGGGACTGGCCGGTGCTCATGCGCAACGTCATCAATGCCTGTGCGGCAAACGATGCCCGGCTCATCTTCCTGGACAACGTATATATGTATGGCCCGGCTCCACTTCAGCAGCCCTTTGATGAATCCCACCCTCAGCAGCCGGAAAGCGAGAAAGGGAAAGCCCGAAAGGCCACTCTCGACTTGCTGAAAAACGCTATGGACAAAGGAACGGTACAGGCCGTCATTGGGCGGGCGGCCGACTTTTACGGGCCTTATGCCACCAACAGCATGCTTTATGTTTCATTCCTGGAGCGCATGCTGAAGGGCAAAGCACCGCAACTGCTGTTCCCACCCGACATTCCTCATACGTATTCAGATACAGTAGATATTGGCCGGGCGCTGGTTGCTCTGGCGCTGGCGGAAGACACCTACGGGCAGACCTGGCACCTGCCGGTAAATCCGCCCATTACCATGCAGGAGGCCACAACTATTTTCAACCAGCTTCTTGGAACTGCTTTCAAAGCCCGCATGCTCCCCTTCTGGCTGCAACGCCTGACCGGGCTGTTCGTCCCGCCCCTGCGCGAAGTCTGGGAGATGAACTATCAGTTCCGCTACCCTTACGTAATGTCCGACCGGAAATTTCGGGAGCGGTTCCCGGATTTTGAAGTGACGGGGTACGAGGAGGGACTGGGAAGGATGGTGCAGAACTTTGGCACGCCAAAAACTTTACACCGCAGCACTGTAAGGCAGGAAACCGGTTGATCCTTATAACAAAAAATAGTTATTTTTATAAGAAACCCTATTGCTATGCGCGACCTCTTATTTCCTGCCTTGATCATCGCAGCCCTGTTTACCACCAGTTGCACACCGGAAGATTCCGCATTGATGGAGCCTGGCAAGACCGTCCTTACTGGAACTGTAGTGCCCTATAACCCCGCTAGTGATGTGGAAGCACTTGTAGTGTCTTACAATGACCTGAACTCCGGGGAGACGGTCCGGCACCGGTGCCCTATCGACAGCCTGGGGCGCTTTCGGCTGGAGTTGGAGTTACCACATACCATTGAAGCTTTCATTGGAGCCCGGGAGTACCACCATATCTTATTGATTCCTAACGAACATATAGCATTGGTTTACCGTGGCGAGGATGGGTTGGAGGTCAGCGGCAGTGCAATCACGGAGGAGCTGCATCAGCAATTGCACGCATATCTGGAAGCAGATTTGGACGATGGTCCCAATTATGTGTATACCAAAGAGATGGAAACCATGGAAATCGACTCCTTTCTGGCGGCATTGCAGACCATCCGCGAGCGGCGAACAGCCTTTCTTGAGGCCTACCATGATGCGCATGAACTACACCCTTTTTTATATCAGTGGGCACAAAACGATATATACTTCAAGTACCTGAGGCAGAAGCTGAACTATCGGCTGTTCAAGCCCATTAGCCAGGATATACAGCCTTATAAAGTGGCGTTTCCACCCCAATATGGCGCAGAAATCGACGCCTTTGAATACCACCCCGGCTATGAAGCCAATATGTGGTACCACCGTTTGCTGAACATGCATTTCCAATACTTTCTAGCGGAGACCCAATATCAACTGTACGAATTCGAAAAGATTAGGGGCAATGCAAAGGTGATCAAGCGAGCCCTACTCGAAGCCGCCCTTGCAACCGAAAACCACACCCTGCGCGAAGCCCTGCTAATCCGAACCTTATACCTCATGGCAGAGTCTACACAACTAACAGATACTGACCGGTGGGCACTATACGAAGAGTACAAAGCGCATATTACCCACGAGGGCCTCCTCAAAGATTTGGAAGCGCTCTACGAGCCTTATACCAATTCAGAAATCGCGCCCACCAATAACGATGGTCAAAGTATAGACCTGGCCTCCGAAGACCTGAAGCAGCTGCTGCAGCCCTACCAGGAAAAGTACATCTATCTGGTCAGCTGGGGCACCTGGTGCAGCCCCTGTATGCGGGAAATACCGCACTACAATGCCTTTCTGGCCAAAATGGATACCAGCCGGGTGCAACCGCTGTTCCTCGCCTCCCGGTCGCCGGAGCCGAGGTGGAGGTCCGTCATTGCGGAGCATAACCTGAGTGGAGCACACCACTTGCTCACCGCCCGTCAGACCGAACAGCTTTGCGGAGAACTGAAGCTATGCGGCTATCCCAGCCACGCCCTCATCCCACCGGGTTCAACAGAATTGGAAGTCGTCGGTGGCCCCATCGACTACGACCTCAGCGTCAATGAATCGCTGCTGCAAAAAATGGGAAAGCTGGGGCTGCTTGTCAATAAAGACAAGTAGCAGCGTACGCCCCGGTTGGGCTACACCACAAAGTTTAGAAAATTGTCCTGGTCTACCGTATCGTAGGTGGCTTGGGGGTAGGTTTCCCAACTTTTTGGAAATTACGTGATTTTGTAAAGTTGACTTTAAGAAATCGCGCGATTTCTTAAAATATCTTACCCTTTCCAAAGCAGCAAAGCGCAAAATGCAGTGACTGCTGCACAAGGTTTTCCAAAGTAATTTCGAGCTACTTATTTCAAACAAACCCTCATCTTATCACCGTTTAAAACATCACCAAATAAATTAAACCCTATTTTCAACAGAAACAACCTTCTAAAAAAATACAACCCTAAATACCTGATAAACAGCAACTAAAGCAACAGAAAAAGTGAAACAACAAAAAAGTGAAAAATTATTTGTTTAAAATCTTGACAAATAAAAACATTTCGTGCATCTTTGTATACGTAATCAGATACGTAGCATATGGACTTGCCCATTTACATCAGCAAAAAAGGAACGAAAGTAGTAGCCGCTACTGAATTGCATCAGGCGCTACAGCTCACCGACCACCACTACGCGACCAACGTGAAGCGGTGGATTACGGACATCTACGAGTTCCGGGATGACATCCGCCGGCCTGAGAAGCTTCGTGACTTCGCTAACCGGAAGACCAAGGGCAATCCAATTTTAAAGGATTATTACCTGACCGTAGAGCTGGCCAAGCTCATCTGCCTGTCGTCCAAAAGTAAGGTGAAGCTGAAGTATGCCAAACTGTTGTCGCATACTGAATCGGAAGAAGCGCAAGCCAATACAGCCCGCCTCAACGAGGCAGATGTGATGAAGGTTTTGGAACTGACCAAGGCGATGAGTATGGTGTCCTGTCAGGAAGCGGCAGAAAAGAGCCACCTTAAAGTATACGAGGCCCGCAACGGCGGTCAGACCGCCAACTGGTGGAAATACCGTGCTGAGGTTCTGGGCTATTCTGCGACCGGACTGAGGCGCAAGTTGATGGCGATGGGCAAACCTGCTCAGGGCAAAACGCAACGGCAAATGCTGTTGCAACTTGATGCTTATGAGCTAATCCGTACAGCTGTCATCGATCAGTTCATGGCGATGGGCAAAACCAGAGCTTTTGCCTGCAGCATGGGCGATTTGGCGAAGCGTTTTGCCAAAGAGCTGCGCATTGAAGTGCAGGACGACCGCGAGGGCATGGCTTCGCTTTTCGCCCCGCGTGCCAATGACCGATTGATGCGGGAAATCCGAAGCTTTGAGCCCAAGGTGTCTGCTATGACTGCCTAATTTTGTGATAGCAATGATCACAAAGTTATTTTTCAAGCAGGAACACACTTTTGCTGTAAATAATTCCCCCAACGCATATGAGCGTTGTGAAGCACTATAAACAACTTGTTCGTTTTGTTTGACCCATAACTGTCTTAGTCAAATCAATACCATTACCGCTGCTGATTTTTAGCTCGCTGGTCGTTTCGTGCAGAGCATATCCAAAAGGGAGGTTACAACCCAGCGCGAGTCCATCCGGCTGTTCCAGAAAATTAGCGGTTAGATGCCCCACCTCTGTTCCCATTGAGGTGGGGTGTTTTTTTATACGGTAGCCTCTTCTACCCCCTCAATCAACACCTGCAATATTTGCGAGGCCGCCTTGGCAATCTTTGTACCGGGCCCGAAAACGCCCACAACTCCCTGATCGTACAAATACTGATAGTCCTGAGCGGGGATAACACCGCCTACCACCACCATAATGTCTTCTCGCCCAATAGCCTCCAAAGCTTTGATAGTAGCTGGAACAAGCGTCTTATGCCCGGCAGCCAGTGAAGAGATGCCCAGAATATGCACATCGTTCTCTGCAGCCTGACGCGCCGCTTCTTCCGGGGTCTGGAAGAGCGGACCAATGTCGACATCAAAGCCCAGGTCAGCAAAGCTTGTCGCAATCACCTTGGCACCACGATCGTGCCCATCCTGCCCCAGCTTGGCTACCATAATACGAGGGCGGCGGCCTTCCAGTGCTGCAAAACGGTCCGCCAGCTCATGCGCCATTTTGAATTCCTGGTCGGTCTTGATTTCACTGGAATATACTCCGGATACTGACTTGGTCTGTGCTACGAAACGACCGAAGTGGCGCTCCATCGCATCTGAAATTTCACCGAGTGTAGCCCGGACCCGTGCAGCGTCCACTGCTTTGTCCAAAAGGTTGCCCTCCCCGGTGCGTGCGCACTCGTATAGGGCCTCTAACGCTTTTTGAACTGCACCTTCATCACGCTTGGCCTTTACCTCATTGATGCGGCGGATTTGGGATTCCCGCACAGCCGTATTGTCCACTTCCAGGATATCAATGGGGTCTTCCTCATCCAGGCGGAAAACATTGACACCTACAATCTGATCTTTTCCGCTGTCAATGCGGGCCTGCTTGCGAGCAGCAGCTTCCTCAATACGGAGTTTAGGCAGGCCATCTTCTATCGCTTTAGCCATGCCGCCCAGCTCTTCAACCTCCTCAATCAGTTTCCAGGCACGGGTAACCAACTCATTGGTCAGATACTCTACGTAGTGAGAGCCAGCCCAGGGGTCGACGGCCTTGGTGATATCCGATTCTTTCTGGAGGTATATCTGTGTATCGCGGGCAATCTTGGCAGAGAAATCCGTGGGCAGCGCAATCGCTTCGTCCAGGCTATTGGTGTGCAGGGACTGTGTGCCGCCCAGCGTAGCCGCCAGCGCCTCGATGGCCGTACGCCCGACGTTGTTGAAAGGGTCTTGCTCCGTAAGGCTCCAACCGGAAGTCTGACTGTGCGTGCGCAGCGCCATGGACTTGGGGTTCTCCGGATTGAATTGCTTCACAATTTTAGCCCAAAGCATACGGCCGGCCCGCATCTTCGCAATTTCCATAAAGTGGTTCATGCCAATGCCCCAGAAAAAGGACAGGCGGGGCGCAAAGTCGTCAATCTTCAACCCGGCTTGCAAACCGGCACGGATGTACTGCAGCCCGTCGCCCAGGGTATAGGCTAGTTCGATATCAGCTGTTGCCCCAGCTTCATGCATGTGGTACCCGCTGATGCTGATCGAGTTGAAGCGGGGCATATGCTTAGCCGTATACTCAAAGATATCCGCAATAATACGCATAGATGGCAGCGGTGGATAAATGTAAGTATTCCGTACCATGAACTCCTTGAGGATATCATTCTGAATGGTACCGCTTAGTTGCTCCGGCTTGACTCCCTGCTCTTCGGCTGCGATGATGTAGAAGGCCATTACGGGGATCACCGCCCCGTTCATCGTCATGGAAACCGACATTTTATCCAGTGGAATCTGATCGAAGAGGACTTTCATATCCTCTACAGAATCGATGGCCACGCCTGCTTTCCCCACATCGCCGCTTACGCGCTCGTGGTCAGAATCGTACCCCCGGTGAGTGGCCAGGTCAAAAGCGACCGACAAGCCTTTTTGCCCCTGCTCCAGGTTGCGGCGGTAGAAAGCGTTGCTCTCCTCCGCTGTAGAAAAACCAGCGTATTGCCGGATCGTCCACGGGCGCACCGCATACATGGAACTGTACGGCCCTCTGAGGTAAGGCGGCAATCCGGCAGCGTAAGCCAAATGCTTTAAATCTTTGGAAAAATCAGGGGTGACCGAAGGAGGCACTTCAATTTTCTCAGGCGTTTCCCAGGTTTCTCCCTCAGGAATCTGATCAGTGAGAAGGTCAAAGTCCAGTTCGAGCTTGCTATAATCCGGCCGTGGCATAATAGGTGGCTTTTGATACAGACCCAAATATAACAAACCACCGATTAGGACTCGAATGATAATTGTCAGGCTATGTCAAAAAATGAGCAGGGCCCAAACTTCAGACCACTGCTCTGTCGAAAAACTACCAGTAACTCTTAACCTGCCTTACAGCCCTAAAGCGTGAACTCAATAGGTATTATAAACTGTACAGCTACGGATTTACGACCATGCCTCCCCGAAGGACTCCATCTAATACCCCGGTGGCGCATGGATTGCACAATACGCAACGCTTCCTCTCCCAGCCCGCCGCCAGGATCACGCACAATAGTTTCACTACTCACTGTTCCGTCTTTTTCCACGATGAACCGGATTTTAGCCGTGCCTTCTATGCCAAGGCGGACGGCTTCTTCCGGGTACTGAATGTTTGATTGCAGGTAAGCATTCAATTGCTCCTTTGCACATTTTTCCCGGTCACTCCGGTCTGCCAGGTCCTCACAGCCTGGAAAGCGGGGCATATTTGGCACCCATTTGAATACTTCACTGCAGCAGGTTCTTGGAGGAGGGGGGGGTAGCGGAGGAGGAAGCGGCAGGAGCTTCGGGTTGCTCAAACAGGCCTGCTCAAAAATTTCCAAAGGCACATAAAGGAATACCTCTGTGTCTACAGCCTGCCTGCTGCGTTCACCCGGCTCCCATCTTATAGCGGAATCGCGAGCCATTTGCCGGAGGAGCAACCGAACAGCACGGCTGTATTCTGGCCCAATCGTCCGTACCACATCTGCTTCCGGCTCCATTTGCCCATCTGCGCGGATGGTGAAGCGGGTGGTAACGCCCGGGTACTGAGGCGAAAAGCCTTTCTCTGGCGAAGGGCAGCGCAAATGGGCTAACAAATATTCCTGAATCCGGGACAGGGTACACTCGCTGCCGGCACACTTTGCTGTTTTCTCATTGCAAGCTACTAACTGAGGTACAGCCCATGAAGCCACCTGTCGTTGACCAGGCATTTCAGCACCTCTGAAAGTGAGCATCACAGTTGCAGCATATTGTTTGCTTTTGCCTTCCAGGTTATTTTGTGACGCCCTCAAACTTGAAAAATGATGCCCCCGGAGAGGTACATTATAGGTCACCCGATGAGCCCTGCCAAACGATTTGAATGGCACCCAGCGCATTGCCTCCCCCTTATTGACGACTTTCAATAAAGCACTTAAAGCAGCATCCGCGAAGGAGGGCCCCAACCGGTCTCTGGCAACCCGGGCGTTTTCCATGTAGCCCTCAGCAGTAATTTCAAATTGTAAAACAATATAGGCTTTAGGGTTTAGGCTGCCTGTTATCTCCGGGCTTTCTAGATTGCTTAAAAAAGCATCCCAAAACAACGCTTCTGTGCAACTCCGGCGTTGCACCCTATCTCCTGCACAAGCAGCAAGGTACGGGGGTTCGTCGCCGATGAGACAGATAAATTCTTCCTGGAAGGCACCTCCTTCCGGCTGTCCCAGAGCCATAGCCGGTACTAAAAGCCAAAACAACAGTATCCGGTGCATTTTATTGGAGTTTAAATTTGACAGGTAGGTTGAACTGTACACGTACCGGCCGCCCCCGCTGTTTGCCCGGTACTGACCACTTAGGCATCTCAGCCACTACCCGTTCCACCTCTCTGCCGCAGCCCCCGCCAATATCCCGAAGAATTTTGACCTGCCTGGCGCTACCGTCCTTTTCCACCACAAACTGCACATATACGGTGCCTTCTATGCCATTTTCCCGGGCAGCTCCCGGGTAGCGGATGTGTTTGTAGATGTAGCTAAGCAAAGCCGCGTCAGAGCACTTTCCCCGCTCGGCTAAAGGCAATGCAGCACAGTCTCCAAAAACCGGCATTTCTTCCACGACCTTAAAGATAGGCGGAGCTTCGTCTTTGGGCTTGGGCGGTATTGGCGCAGGTTCATAAATGACCAGTTCCGGCGTACCCACTGCCGGGCCGGGTTCTGAAATAACGGGCAGGTCGATGACTAGCGGCTCTGGTGTGAATGCCGCAATGGGCTCCTCCACAGGTTCTATTTCGGTAGTCGGTAGCTGAGGTGGTTTAGGACGGGGCTGAGCGGATTGGGTGCGCACCACTTCGTATTCCAGCTCATTAGTCAGCATACGTTCTTCATAACGGTCAGGCAGGCGGTCTTCTACAGTCCAGTTGAAAGCGGTGATCACCAAGCCCAGAGCGGCGATCAGGCCAAGCTGAAGATTGGCGCTGCGGGCATGCCGCAGACGGGAAATATCTGTTCTTTTCATGATGGCAATGGTTTTGCCACCGGGCCCAGTGTGGTTAATTTTTCGGGAATCGATTACAACCTGACAGATGCAGAAATGTTCTTGTTTGGTGCATAGGGCTTGATTTTTCAAGCATTTGTCAGTAAATAGCGGACAATCGCTGTGCAAGCAGTGTCCATGTAGTAGTTTGACGGAAACAAAATAAGCCAGAGCAAGTGATACAATTCGAGCGGTTTGAACTTCAAAATGGCCTGAGGGTCATCGTTCATGAGGACGATAGCACCCCCATGGTAGCTGTAAACGTGCTGTATAATGTAGGGGCAAGGGATGAATCTCCGGAGAAGACCGGGTTTGCCCACCTCTTTGAGCACCTGATGTTTGGCGGCTCTGCCAATGTTTCTGATTTCGATACGCCCATCCAAATGGCAGGGGGCGATAACAACGCCTTTACCAACAACGACATCACTAACTTCTACGAGGTCCTGCCAGCCGAAAACCTGGAAACGGCGTTTTGGCTGGAATCCGACCGCATGATGGCCCTCAATTTTGATGAGGAGGTGCTGGAAGTGCAGCGCAAAGTGGTGCTCGAAGAGTTCAAAGAGACCTGCCTCAACGAGCCTTACGGGGATGTATGGCACCATATTGCCGATATGGCCTACAAGGTCCACCCCTACCGCTGGCCCACCATTGGAAAAGTGCCCAAGCATGTAGAAGACGCTACCATTGAAGATGTGAAGGACTTTTTCTACACCCATTACCGGCCTAATAATGCCATTTTATCTGTAGCAGGCCATGTAACTGCTACTGAAGTCCGCCGTTTGGCCGAGAAGTGGTTTGGTGAAATCCCCCGTGGCCCCGAAAGAAAGCGGCAACTCCCCCAGGAGCCGCCCCAGGAGCGGTTCGAAAAACGCATCAACGAAGCCAATGTGCCCGTGGACGCGCTATACCTCGCTTTTCATATGCCTTCGCGCTATCAGCGGGATTACTATGTGGTGGACTTGATCTCTGATGTGCTCAGCAATGGCAGTTCTTCCCGCCTGTACCGCAGACTGTTGAAGGAACAACAACTTTTTACCACCATTGATTGCTACGTCACCGGAAGTATAGACCCCGGCCTCCTCGTCATAGAAGGTCAACCTGCAGAAGGGGTAAGACTGGAAACTGCAGCAGAGGCGATCTGGAAGGAACTGGAGTTGCTTAAAGCGGCTCCCATACCGGAACGAGAGCTGGAAAAACTGAAGAACAAGGTGGAAAGCACCCTGATTTTCTCAGAGCTCAATGTGGTCAATAAAGCCATGAACCTTGGCTTTTTCGAATTGCTGGGCGATGCAGACCTCATCAATAAGGAGGCGGCTCTCTATCAGGAAATTACCACTGAAGACCTGCACCGGGCTGCGAAGGCCATTCTCACCGAAGAGAACTGTTCGGAGCTTTTTTATAAGGCAAAACCGGGACAAATCACCTCAGTATGAGCTGTTTTTAAGGCAACCGCAACACATCCGATTCCGTAAATAAATCCGGCACTCTGATTTCCAGTCCGGGATTAGCATACAATGCACGCGGCACTGAAATATCGCCCAGGTATAATTCGCCCCGGTAGCGTTGTACGGCTTCCTGATACAGCCCCTTTTTCGGCAATGCCAAAGTGAGGGTAGCCCGTGCTTTGATGGCTGGGTTATGAACTACACCGGCAGTGAGTTCTATACCCGAAGGCGTATCCAGTGCCAGCGTAGGGGCAGCCTGCCGGTTGACCCACTCAATGTAGGCTTTTATGATGCCCTGTGGGTCGCCCATCAACCGATAGCCAATAAGTCCATCAATAATCAACTCCCCTTCCAGGCGCTGGGGCAAATCTGTTACGGTAAAAAAGGAAGCCCCCATAGCAGATAGAGTCTGATATTGCTGCGAAGTGGCCTTATTGAGCGCTTCGGGAGGATGGCTCAAATATATCTGCACTTTCGCCCCCCAGTTGATGAGCCGGCGGGCAGCGACTAAAGCGCCCCCTCCATTGTGCCCTTTTCCAACCAGTATGACTACCGTCTTACCCGCAGGGATACCATCTAAAAAACGGTCGCGGGCCAGAATCGCCAGGCAGCGCCCCGCATTCTCCATCATCTGCAATAAAGTAATGCCGTAAAATTCCGTCATTAAACGGTCGACTTCTACCATTTGGGGTACATCAAGGGTGGGGACCTCGTCCCGAAAAACGCGTATACTGCTCATGGAATGGATTCGTTTCGATTGCAATAGTACGTATTCTCCGGGAGTTTTTCCGGAATATGGTGCGGTGTTTATTCGCTGACATTGATGCCGGGTGCCAGAATAGACTTCCATTCCGGGTGGCGCGCGATGTACCCAGCCATGTAGGGGCAAAGGGGCATCACTACAAGATCGTTGTCTTTGGCATAGGTCAGAGCGGCTACAGCCAGATGGCTGCCTATCCCATTACCTTCCAGTCCCCGGGGTACTTCGGTGTGGGTCAGAATGAGTTTCTGGCTCGTCATAATATACTCAGCCACGGCTGTTTTGCCTTCGATTTTCACCTCAAACCGGCGTCTTTCAGGATTGTGCTGCACCGGGTGCTGCGCAAGATCAATTTTCATTGTTCAAAATTTATGCTGACTTGCTGCACTTCCACGTCCATTTGGGTGGTATAGCGGCGGTCAGCGTCCAGGCCAAGAAAAAACATGTTGACCTGCTGAGGAAATGTGGTGACTAATATCGCATTATATATTTGTAGCCTGCTCAGCTGCTGAGGTGTTAACGGAGTACTTTTGAAATAAAGTACCAGCCCCATTTGCTGCTCCGGCTGCATCCGCAGGTAGTCCAGACAGATTTCTTCACTGCCCGCCCACAGATCAAACACCTGATCAAAGTAGCCCTCCAGATAGCTCAGCAACTCCGGGTCTCCGGCTTGCTGAACAATATTGCAGCGATAGCCATAGTTCCGCAAAAAAGCGGCTTCCACATCATCCTGAAATACCCGGAAGCTCACCTCAAGGCAACGCTCCTCCGGCTCGTATTTCACGGCGGTATAACTCATCTTTAGCGGGTGCCAGCTACAGCAAAGCACGATCAGCAAAACACCCGCCAAAAACAGCCTCATCCTCATGCCGCTACCATTAGCTCCAGGATGATGGTAATGGCAATGCCGCCTGCCGCCCCTGACACCACGAGGTTCCACTCCCTGTGCGGCGCGTGCAGGGCGCGGGTGAACAACAACAGCAACAACATAAACAATCCCACCACAATCAACTGCCCGCCTTCCAGTCCCAGGTTGAAGGCCAGCAGCTGATTGACAATGCTATTTTCTTCACCAAGCAAAAACCGGAAGTAGTTCGAGAAGCCCATCCCGTGGATCAGCCCGAATACCAGTGCCGCCCCGTAATTGAATACCTGCCTGCGGTCAAATAGCCGCCCACTGTCCTGAACAGTGCCTCGCCGGATGTTATGCACCGCTGTCAGCAAAATAGTGAGCGGAATGAGCAGATCAATCCAGCCCTGCGGCACCCGTATGATATCCAGAGCAGCCAGCGCCAGTGTCAAGCTGTGCCCAATGGTGAAGGCCGTCACGAGTACCAGCACCTTCCGCCATTCTTCCCAACGATACAGCGCACAGAGGGCGACAATAAACAGAATGTGATCGTACCCTTGCAGGTCCAGAATATGAGTAAAGCCCAGTTGTAAATAGGTCCCAAACTCCTGTGCGAAGGCATTATGCAGCAACATCATAGCTATCCTTGGTTAATCATAGGAACCTCAATAAGGATCAATTCCGTATCGGTGGTCGCTTCCACCGTGATGGCATCCGTTTCCCAAACGCCGAAACCATCGCGGCGCTCCAGCGGCTGCCCGTTAATCGTGCATTGCCCTTCCAGCACAAAGGCATACACGCCATTGCCTGCATACCGGATGGGGTACTTCACCGTTTTCCCGGCATCAAACGCACCCCGGCTGTATACCGCCTGCTGATGAATGTACAAGGCCTCCCCTTCTTCCGGAGACGCCAGCACCTGCCATTGGTTGTCCCGGCCGGCCGGATCGAACCGCCGCTGATCGTAACGGGGCTTCAGCCCCATCTGATTGGGGAATACCCAGGTCTGCAACAGCCTGCATACTTCCGTTGGGCTTGCATTAGCTTCAGAATGCCGGATACCGGTCCCGGCTGACATCACCTGTACCTCATTTTCGCGTATGACGCCCTGCCCACCGTTGTTATCGGTATGCTGCAGCCCGCCTTCCAACTGAATGGTAATGATTTCCATATTCTCATGCGGGTGCATGGGAAATGCGCCACCGCCGGCAATCCAGTCGTCATTGAGTACCCGTAGCAGCCCGAAATTCATACGGTCCGGATCGTAATACCGGTTGAAGGAAAAGGAGTGCTTACCAATCAGCCAGCTGGCGCGGGTCTCGCCCCGGGTGTCGGCTTTGTGCAATACACTTTTGAAGCCCGTGTCAGGAGTAACGGCCTGTGCTACCGCTACTGATTTGGCCGATTGTTGGGGCGCTGTTTCAGAAGCGCAGCCCGTTAGTATGACGATCCCGGCAACGGCCAGAAAGGGAAGGAAGATTTTCATGATCCGGTAATTTTATGGGTGAAGGCATTTAGTGGTTTACGGCTGCGGGCAGCCTGCTCGCGGGTGCGAAGGGGTTCATCGAGCTGCTCAGGATCGCCCAGGTAACCTAATGCTATGAAGCAGACCGGCTCCAGCCCATCTTTGTTCAGGTCAAATTCCTCGACGGTTTTTCCATAGTCAAAGCCGCCCATCATATGGCCGTAGATACCCAGGTCTGCCGCCTGCAGCAACAGGTTGGTATTGGCAGCACCGGTATCATGCATGTAGTGCCGGTTGGGGCGGCCATTGCGGCTTAGGTTGGGCTGCGCCAGGCTCAACACTAACACACCGGCATCCTTTGCCCAGGCCTGATTGCCTTCATTAAGGCAGGACAGCAAACGGCTGAAACCTGCTCCGTCTGCATGATCCGCGTAGAGGTACTGCCAGGGCTGCTCATTGAATGCACTAGCCGCCCAGCTCGCAGCCTCAAACAGGGTATCGAGGATTACCTCCGGCACAGGCTGACTGGAAAAAGCCCGGGGGCTCCATCGTTTGCTAATCAGCGGATGTACCGATGTCTCCGTTTTGGCTGATTTATTGTCCAGCAATTGTTGATGCGTCATAGCAGAATGTTCTATTTCAATGTTTGAACATCAAAAGTAAAGTATTTATTTCTTTTTTGCAACTTTGGAATGACCGTGACCCGCCATTTGCTGCTCAAAAGCGGGAGTTTAACACCGATAGGATAAAATTGTTAACTTTCTCGGCTGCTTGTTCGTCTGTCTTCTGAACAACTAATGTTGCACCCTATGACCCTTAGCCGCCAACTCAAGTGGACTGCCTTGACCAGGACCGGTTTCCGTTTCCTGTTCTCCTATTTTCTGTTGTTTATCCTAGCCAATCAGTCGGGCATTTCCAACCTCCTGAGGGGGCTGTGGGACCCTCTGATTTTGGCATTCGCCAAAGCACTGTGCGGTGCTGAAATCAGCACGGAGACCCTGCATACGGGGAGTGGGGACGGGCTTTACAATTATGCCAGCGTAGTCTTCCTTTTGTCGCTGTCGCTGCTGAGTACGCTCGCCTGGACCGCACTGGACAAGCGGCAGGCCTACGATTGGCTGCTACAGGCGCTCATCGTGCTGGTACGCTATTACCTGGTGGTGCAGATGGCCCTTTACGGTATGGCCAAGGTGTTTCACGCCCAATTTCCGGAGCCGGCTTTTCACCGGTTGCTGCAACCCTTTGGCGAGTCCTCTCCCATGGGGTTGCTGTGGACATTTATGGGTTATTCGTATGGGTACAACCTGTTTACGGGCGTAGGCGAGTTACTGGGAGCGGCCCTGCTGCTGTTTCGGCGCACTACGACACTGGGCGCGCTTGTCACGCTCGGTGTGATGGCAAATGTGATGGTGCTCAATTTCTGCTATGACGTACCGGTCAAACTGCTTTCTACCCATTTAGTCCTCTTCTGCCTGTTCCTGCTGGCGCTTGACGGCCCACGGCTGGCCCGGCTTTTTGTCCTCAATCAGTCCACTGCACCCGCCTATGCCCCGGAACTTTTCTCAGGCGCCCGCTACCGTAATATCAAGAACATCCTAAAGGGAGTCGTGGTACTTGGAGGGCTTGTTCTGGTAGCTGTCGTCGCCACTCAGTTTACCAATCAGCCTAAGCCGCCCCTGTATGGATTGTACAAAGTGAATACGATGGTGCGCAATCAGGATACCCTTCCTCCGCTAATCACAGATGGGCGGCGCTGGCAGCACATTGCAATAGAATTCCCCGGGCGGGCGGCAATACAGACTATGCCGGGGCACCTGCGTTGGTTTGACCTCGAAGTGGATACCTCAGCTCAGCGGGCCATATTCTCAGAGGGACGTTTCAGCGATACGTTGTACTACAACCGTAACGGTGCTGTTTCCTGGCACTTCCGGGGTATCGTTCGGGGCGACACGGTATCTGTGCAGGCTACCAGGAGGGACAAAGATCAATTCCTGCTGATGGGCCGGGGGTTCAACTGGGTCAATGAAAGCCCGTTCAACCGATAGGGGTAAGCCTCTCTAATCATCTGTACGTTGGCTTTTGACTCACGATTAACAGAGCTTATGCGCTCCTGCTTTTTTGAGGTGCCTTATTTTACAACGATCAGGCTGCCGGAATGTATTTTCTTAGCTCCAATTATCCAAAAGCTGTAATGACCGGTTGGCCAATTTGGAAAGACGGTCATCTTTTGTCCTGTAAATTCCCCCTGATAAACCAGTTGGCCCTGAGCACTGTATACGGAAAACTCAGCGGGTAGTTCCATCTGAGCCACAACTTCCAGCGGTTGCCCGGACCTTACCGGATTGGGATACACCAAAACCGCCTGCCCCGTTGACCATCCTACAGCTGAGGTGAGATCCCCCTGAAGGATTTGCAGTTGCGCTCCATCCATACCATTCAGCGCGTTTTCCCATGCAAAGGCGACTTCCTCGCTGTCCGGCAGTACATCCAGGGCGGTACCCGCTATCATCCAATTGACATCCCCGGCGTTGGCACTCCGGCGGGCCAGCTCAAAGGCTTCCGGCTGCCCGGGGGCGTTGGGGTGAAGCTCAAAACCGGAAAGCTGCAAGGTCGCCTCCCCCTCAGCGGTTGGAAGGTTGCCATAGGTATTTAGTATCCAGTAACCGGTATCGGGCTGTACCATCGGGCCGGCTACGAGACTTGGCGGTACATTTAGCCGGGTGGCGACTACAACTGACGCCGTGGGCTGATCTGCATTCAGGCTCAGGCTTACGCCGGTCTCTCCGAAAGCATAACTGCCTGCATTTTGGACCGTTTGCCGCGCACTTTGCCCACCTCCTACCGGTACATGCGACAGCGTTCGGGCAGCTGCTCCGGTCAGAAAAGCGTGGTTAACACCAGCTTTATTGAGAATGCTGCCCTCTGCTTCATTGAATTGGTAATATCCCACCAGCCCCTGTTCTGTTTCGGGGCGGGCTGTGAGGTGGCGGCTTAAGCGTACCTCAGCGGTCGACAACGCCCGGTCGTAGACCCGGACCTCATCCATCAGACCCTTGAAGCCCCTTTGAACCCATCCGCGGTAACTACCCAGGAAGAGGGCAGTATTGCGCAAATCCACCGCCTCAGGTGAAAAAGCATGGGTAGCCGGCTCACCATTCAGGTATACCGTAATGCCATCGGGTTTTACGACCAAAGCCACGTGCGACCACTCGTCAGCAGGCACAAAAAGGCCGCTGCTCCACCACCAGGCACCACCCGGCCAGTGGTAACCCAATTCCATATCAGGCCGGAAGTTAAGGCCAGCGGCTGACCCGCTCTCCGTAATGGCAATACCGGTGTATTCCGCCTGTACGCCGTAGGGATGTATCCAGGCGGTGAGGGTGAGCTCGGGTGCCGTGGCAGGCAGGGCGTCAATAATCGCGTAATCGCCCCACTCCTGGGTTTCCATGCACAACCCGGGAATACGATCTGCCCGGCAGGCTTCTACGGTGATCGGCGGCAAGGCCCGCATGCCACTTTCGCCTGTACCATCAGTGATGCTGAGTACAGCCGTATAAGTTCCGGGAACTCCAAATACCACTTTGGGGTTGCGGGATTGTGCATCGCTAATGTAGGTGGGGGCGGGCTCAAAGGCCCATGACCAGGAAGCGCCTTCGTGGCGGAGCACCGAGTAATCATCAAAGTAGAAGGTATCCCGTGAACAGCCAGCCTCCAGCTTATCCACCGTAGGCTGTACCATCAGGCGGCTTGGGGTCACCAGTGGGGCTTCCCAGGCGCCGTTGCTGTAGGTGCCGACCCGAAGTTTGCCATCCCGGTAGAAAGGACGGAAAATATTGGTGTTCGTGCGCATCGGCAAGCCTTCGTTGTAGAGTGCCCAGTCCTCCATCGTTTCATCCCGGTAGAAAATCGCTTTATCGGTGCCGATATATACCGTGCCGACTGTGCCCGCCTGAAAGAGCATGGTATGAATGCGGTGCCCGTCCAGCAGTGGGGTCGTCGCATTTTCCCAGGTCTGCCCGCCATCAACGGAGTGGAAGACCTTGGCTCCATCGTTGGCATTATGGGCGAAGTAGGCCCAAATATCATTTTCGTTTTCAGGGTTGAGGGCCAGCCCGCCGGCACGCTTGGAAACCGGGCTGTTTGGGAAATCCAGGGCGGTCCAGTTGGCTCCTCCATCTTCCGTCCGCAGCAGATGCGCCCCGGTAAAAGTAGTGCGTTGATAGACGTAAACGACATCCGGATTGGCACGGCTTACCTCCAGCTGCATTACGGGCTGATCTTCGTTTCCAAATGCACCGGCCAGGGTGTAGGATCGGCCGCCATCGGTTGTTTTCCAAATCTTGTTCTCCCGCCCCAGGTAGAAGTGGTTGTAGCAATGAGGCAGAAACTCAATCTCGCTGGAATGGGTCGAAAAGTAGGACTCCGTGGGGTAGAGCTCCAGCTTGGGTGCCTGCAATACGGCGCCCGACAAGCTCTGCGGCACAATCTGCGAACTGATATCGGAAAAGTAGGCGATATTCCGGCCGCCCGGCTGCACATAGCCGGTGGGGGCCTCCGCTCCGCCCAGCCGTAGGGACTGCCCCTGCTCAAATTCGGGCCGGATCGCCGTATTGCCATTGTGGTAACGCCCGCCAACTACAAGATCTTCGTTCCAGGCACTGCCAAAGCCCCAAAACTCAGAGCCTGTGATACCATACTTCCTCGACTCTACCGTGGCAAATTCATCATCAGTAAAGTCTATGCCGCCATCGGTGCCGAGCCATATCCCGTCCGGCCCAACCGTAATCTCCTGCATATCGGGGTGAATCCAGGTGTTGCCCTGATAGCCGCCTATGACATTGAATGAGGCACCACCATCTGTTGACTTGTACAGACTGACTCCGCCGGTATAAATGATGTCCTCATCAAAGGGCGAAATCGCGAGCACATAATCATAAAAACCCTGATACGGGCCCCCCCCCC
>PR_CR_10_Liq_3_inCRDRAFT_1000091_pt1 | contig 26374 bp, 11 predicted proteins | sample PRCRCaboRojoPR_2_FD_10240 | JGI IMG/M metagenome (IMG submission 10240)
ACACACACACACATTCCATCCGCCGAAGCCAACAGGCGAAAGAGGACACACACATTCCATCCGCCGAAGCCAATAGGCGAAGGAGGACACACACATTCTGCGCACGACATTCTGTTAAGCTTATTTTTTCCATGCTCATGATATCAGGCTTGCATACCGCAACCGGGCAAAGCTACGTCACTTATGGTTTATATGGGGAGTACGAAGAAGACCCCAAGAGCTATTTCCTGCGCGTTCAGTTCAATTTTATAGATGCAGATGCACCTAACGAAGATGCTGCATGGTGGGAAGTAGGGGGGTATGACTTGGCGGACGAAGCTCAAAAAGGGCTGGACAACCTCAATCAGGCGTTCAACCCGCATGGAATATTTTTCCTGGCAGACGAGCCAACGCCGGATTGTGCTACGCCAGCTACCTATCGTTCTTATTTTGATTTGCAAAATCAAAATCCGCAAGGGTTAAGTGTTTTGGAGCTGATTAGGGGGAGCCTCCAAACGGAAGATGAGGTTGAACGGGCCCTGAATATTTACATTAACAGTGGCCAGGGGGAACCTTTGGGCTTTGCGCCTCAACTGCCTGGCAACCATGTAACTGTCAAGGGCTTGGAAGCTGGCGAACTAGCCACTAGCGGCACTATAACGGTGCACGAGGTAGGGCATGCGCTGGGGCTGTTGCATACCTTTGCCGGTGATGTACTTGGGGAGTGCAATGAAGGGGATATTCCTGAACCTGTGGGCTTCTGCTCTTCAGAAGAAGACCTTTGCTATTGCTGTGGCGATTACGTTTGTGATACAGACTACGATCTGAATGAGGATTTTGAGCTTGACCCTACAGATTGCTCTGGCGGTGAATCTATACCAGCGAGTGTGCGGCGCAATTACATGAACTACATATCTCCGGATGAATGCCGGAATGCTTTTACGGAACAGCAAGGGTTAAGGATGAAAATGTATTTGCGGGAGCTGAAGGATTACTATTCGGATGACGTATTGGAAAAAATCCAACTACAGGAAGCCGCCTACCCCGGCACCGCCCCTTCCGGTGTAACAGGTAATCTTACAGTAGAATCCGAGGTGCTTGAAATACTGTCGCCCCTGCAAATGCTGCCTGGCGCAACCATTACCGTGAAAACTGGTGCAGCCCTCCACATTAAAAGCACCCTGACGAGTGCCTGCGATGAGATGTGGCAGGGAATAAAAGTAGAGTCAGGAGGTATCGTCAAAGTTTTTGGGCAGGGCGTTATTGAACATGCCGAATGCGGGATAGATGTAGTCGGGAATAGCTCTGAGGTGAGTATCCTCGGGGGTACACTTTTGAATAACTCGATAGGCTTGCGCGTAGCTGCGGATGATGCGATTGAGACGAGCAATCAGGTCTTTTTTGCCAACTTTGAGCTCAACGACCAGTATAAAGGTGCTTCTGATGAACGGCCCTATTTCATGGTCTTGCGCGGCAACCGGGGCACCCGGATCAGGTACACCACTTTTGCAGATGAGCGGACAGCTGATTGTTCTGCCCCAAACGGGGACTGCCCAAAACGTGCCATTGGTATTGATGCCCGGGAGGAATTCTTTTTCGGAGACATGCCGTTTTTCCAGTTGCTTTGGGCGCGCATCCCACAATTGGTAGCCCTGACCCCTTATCAGTCAGGTACTTACAGCAGCCTTTCTGCACTCTTTTCGGCTCTGTCCCCTTATGTGTCCGAAGGGGGCGGCCTGTCCAATATGCCAAAACCTTTGGTTGAAGCGTTGTATAATTTTACTACGCACTGCAACGAAGCGGGCTTTCTCGCGGTGGAACTCTTGCGGCGCAATGGGGTAGAAGCAGCGGTGCAGTGCAACAGCCCGAGCCCGGCAATGGCTCAACAAAACAGCGGAGGGCCCCAGGCAAAGGAACTGCACCACAGGCAGGACCGTAGGAGTGCTGTGTTTTTCCCTAACCCCACGCAAGGCACCCTTCAGGTCGTCCTTTCAGAAGGGACAGATCGGGCCTCCCTGATACTTTACAACTTACAGGGGCAACCTGCCTTCCAGGCCGTGCTCACCGGGCAGCGTACCACCCTGCAACTGCCAGTGCCAGCCGGCATCTACTGGGCACGCCTGCAAATAGCCGGGCAGCAGCCGGTGCACCACAAAATCATTGTATCACGCTAAACAAGCCTGCCATGAAATTAGTAACCAAAGCACTTTTACTGCTGCTGCTGGGGGCTGTAGGCCTTCGTGCACAGTCTTTTAATATTGCTGAAGATTTAGGGTATCAAAGTAATTTCTTTGAAAGGGTGATGGTCCATAACGATACAATCATTGCCGTGGGTACCGCTCGCACTGACTCCTTAGAAAGCGGCGTTTTAATTGCTTCATACGATTCCACAGGGCAGCGGTTAGCCAGCCAGCTATTAACAGACTTTGGAGGCGAAGGTCTATATATGCTTGATAATGCTGGTGGATTTGCACCCGCAAATGGAGGGGGGTATGTTATAATTGCTTACACGATCCGTTTTAATGCCATTTTTATTAAACTGGATGAGCAGCTCAACGAAGAGTTCCGTCATGAGTATACTGACATTGAAGATGTTAGCAATTATCACTACCGCAGCCCTATACCTTTAGAAGAGGGGTATTTGTTGTACGGCGATATAGACCGGGACAATGGGGTGCCCGACCCCTTTGTGCGCATTGTGGACGAGCATGGGCAAACCGTGCGGCTTAATTTCTACGGGAATTATGAGGATAAGGACATCTACCAGGATGCACAGCTTTTAGGGGATTCTATTTTAGTAGCTGGGGGGCAGCGGCAGGTTAGCCTGGGCTATAGCAAAAACTTTTTCCACCGTATCCGGATATCCGATGGTGCGCTTTTAGATAGCTGGGAGTCTTCAGTAAACGCGGACATGGGATGGCTGCGGCAATTGGTTGCCCTGGAAGATGGGGATATCATCACCTTTGGGCAGCAGCCGCTGGAAATTATCGACTGGAATACTTACATCGTACAGCCTATGCTGACCCGCCTCAATAGCAACCATGAGATCGTCTGGCAGCGGCCTATTTACCGTTCTGGCTATCATTCTAGAAATAATGGCCTGCACGAAATCAAGCACGTGTCTGATGGCTACTTCGTAGGATCTGGCCACGTAAGTACAAATGTAGATGGCAACTCCACCCGTGCAGGCTGGCTATTTAAGTTCACGGCTTTCGGGGATTCGCTCTGGTCGCGCTATTACCTTCCTCCATTTGACACCCTTAATAATCCTATCCTCGGGGGGAGCTTTTTCTCCTTTGGAGAGCTGTCCAGCGGTAATTTAGTCAGTGGCGGAGAAGCTAATGGCGATGGCCCTCGCCGCTGCTGGATCATCAAAACAGATGCCAATGGGTGTCAGGGGGAGACGCCCTGTGAGGTGCTTACGGATGTGGCGGAGGCGGAGCCGATGGAGGCGTTAGGTATGCGGGTGTTCCCAAACCCGGTCTCCCGCCACCTCACCGTCGCCTGGGCGGGGGCAGCGCCCACGGGCACGGGCCACTTCACGCTCTACAATATGCAGGGGCAGGCGGTATGGTCAGAAGTGCAGCCATGTGCACCAGAGGTGCTACTACAGTTACCGGAGTTGCCGCCGGGCGTTTATGCCCTGCGCGTGGAAGCGGAGGGGCAGGCTTGGGTGGAACGGGTGGTGATTAAGTAGCCGACTTCGCATCTCTACTTGCTATGTCGGCCGTAGAAGGTTAAAGTGTTTAAAGTTAAAGTTTGCAGCTCATTGCTCCTGTCGTATCCCGGTTTCTTCTGGGATCCGGCAGGTTCTACCTGGAAAAACCGGGGCAGAGCTCCTGAAAAACCATTATACACTCCAGGATGCTCATTTAGTCGCACATAGTGTAACTTTAACACTAAATCACCCCTCCCCCTGAGATAAGTCACTGCGGAAGTGTGCTGCCTTTTGTTCCTTGCGGGCAAAAGCATGACGATATGAAACGGTTCCTGCAAATTCTGGTGGTGTTGATGATGGGATGGAGCGTGCTGCAAGGACAGGGCGTACTGCGGTACAACCTGGATACCACCGGGCAGACTTACCTCAAAGCCAGTCTTCGCGCCCAGCTCTGGGGGCGGTATACGCAGATGAACCCCGGTACCGTTATCTACGGCGAGCCCACCAGTGAGTACTTCGATGTATCCATCCGCCGCCTGCGGATGAACTTCTGCGGGCAGCTGACCCCCGAGCTTTTCGTTTACGCTGGTTTTGGCAATAACAACCTCAACTACCGCAACAGTGCAGACTTCCAAATCGGGGTGTTGGACCTTTACGCAGAGTATGCCTTTCACCGGGCCCTGGCCGTTGGTTTTGGGAAATCCGGCTACCACGGGCTGAGCCGCCTGAATTTGCGCAGCAGCCGCTCCATGCTGGGGCTGGATGCGCCCCTGTTTTCCCTTTACTCTGTCAACCAGACCGATCACCTGGGGCGCAACCTGGGCATTTGGGTGAAGGGGCAGGCTGGCAACTGGGATTACCGCGCCGTCATGAACAATCCGATAAAGTACGATAGTGGCGACCCCGGTGCCTACGCTGACTGGGCCAATACCCGCCCACGCCTGCGCTGGTCCTTCTACCTCAAGCATCAGTTTGCTGACCATGAGGGAAACGGGCCCTTTGGAGCCGGTACTTACCTGGGCAAAAAGAAAATCTTCAACCTGGGCGCAGGCTTTGCCTGGCAGCCCCGCGCGATGTGGACGGGCAGCGCGTTGAGCCCCGATTACCATGATATGTTCCACTTTGCCGCAGACCTGTACGTGGAGTGGCCCGTGTTTAAGGGCACTGCCGATGCCTTTACGGCTTACCTCGGCTTTTTCAATTATGACTTTGGGCCCGGCTACCTGCGCAACCTAGGCGCCAACAATCCTGCCACCGGCTTATTACTGAGCGAAGCCAGCTTCAATGGCACCGGCGCTGCCTTCCCAATGATTGGTACCGGGCAGGTGCTGTTTTGGCAAACCGGCTATTTATTGCCAAAAAGGGTCACGCCAACTCAAGCCCGCCTGCAGCCCAATGCTTCCGTGGAATACGCCCGTTACGACCGGCTCTCTGACCCTATGCTGGCCTATGAGCTGGCGGTCAATCTGTTGTTCAACGGGCACAACAGCAAGCTAACGCTGGGCGCACAGAACCGCCCCATCTTCCAGGCACAGGAAAACGGCGTCTTCGAAACGGACCGGCTGTGGATGGCGGTCTTGCAGTATCAGGTGGAGATTAATTAGAAGTTGACTTCCAGGATGAAATGCCTTGCCAGAGCCAATTCACGGATTGTGCCGATAAATGCTCTGTCCGTCTGAGAGGAAGATTCCGGATAGCGGTTTTCCACCCGGTAGAAACTCCACCCCAGGGCACTTTCAAGACCGAACTGAAAATGCTGCCCTACACGGTAGCGCAACCCTGTGAAAAGATGGATATTGTAAGAACGATAGAACGCATCTTCTACTGAAAGATCCAACTCCCTGGATAATCCATCAACCGAAAAGACCCCCATTTCGCCAATAGCAATATACTCATTGATAAAGGTAGAGCGCGTATAGCCTACCTCCTGCCCGAAAGTAATGCTAAACTTGCCAATTGGGCGGTACCATTCGAGCCCAAAGTTAAAATTGAAGTTCCGCTGGTCCAGAATTTTGTCATCAAGTGAACGGTCTGCATCGTCTTCAATAGTAAAGCGGTTCAGTACGCCAAGCCCAACCCTGTAAAAGATTTGGTAGGGCCCCTTCTGATTGATGAATCTTTTGTAATAGATCATATTGGAAGTCCCAAAAAGGTTGGTGTTCACCGGAGCTATGGCAATCATGTTCCGTAATGTATCCGTAGTGGGGGCATCTTTTTGAGCCATTATTCCAGAACAGGAAAAGAGCACAAATAACAGTAGTAACAACTTATTCATAAGAGCGGATTTGTACAGGTAGCGCACCTGAGGTTTAATAGATAAGGCTAAATATAAAGAACAATGTCGATTGTTACTCAATGTTTCGTCGGTTTTGATTCGCAATAGCGGCGCTATAGGTTACTTGCGAAACCGTCGGCCATTTTTCGTCATAGCGTTTGAAGCATCTGATGTACCGGATTTGCTATAAAAACCGTATACTGCCCATTCATCTGGTTATTATGAAAATCATCCACACCTCCGACTGGCACCTGGGCCAGAAACTATTGTACAACGACCGGGAAGAAGAGCACCGCCGGGCCCTGGACTGGCTATTGCAGGCTATTGAACAAGAGCAGGCCGACGGGCTTATTGTTGCCGGTGATATTTTTGATATTGGCAATCCGCCCAATTACGCCCGCAGCCTGTACTATCAGTTTTTGCGCAAACTGCTGAATACCAACTGCCGGCATGTAGTGATCACCGGAGGCAACCACGATTCTCCGGCTATGCTCAATGCGCCCCGGGAGCTGTTGCAGGCACTGAATGTGCATGTGGTAGGCGCGGCAGGCGAAGATGCAGCAGAGGAAATCGTGGTCTGGAAGGACGAAGCCGGCAGGGTAGAGGCGATCATCGCAGCGGTCCCTTTTCTGCGCGATCGCGACCTGCGCTACAGTGTGGCCGGGGAAACGGGCTACGACCGGGTGGAGCAAATCCGAGCAGGTATCAAACAGCACTATGATAACCGGGCGGCTTATATTTCTAAACACTTCGATACCTCGGGCGTACCGGTGATCGCGACCGGGCACCTCTACGCCACCGGTGCGGGCGCTTCCGGCAGGCAGGACAACATCTACATCGGCAATACAGAAAACATCGAGGCGCGGCAGTTTCCGGAGCTATTTGACTATGTAGCACTCGGGCATATTCACCGGGCGCAGGTGGTGGGTGGATTGGAGCATGTGCGGTACTCCGGCTCGCTTATCCCGCTGAGCTTTAGTGAAACGAAGGACGAGAAAGCCATTTATGTATTGGAATGGTCTGGCAAAACGCTGGATCAGGTACGCAGCCTGCCGGTACCGGTATTCCGGCGGTTGAAGGGCATCAGCGGGAATCTGGAAGAAGTGCTGGAAAGCCTGTCCCGTTTCGTCCAAAAAGACCGGGAAGGGCTGGAACCCTGGATTGAGGTCAGTGTGGAACTGGACCGCATGGTGCCGGAGCTGAGCACCCTTTTGCAGGACGCCCTGGAAGCCAACGGCGGCGGCGCATCCATCCTGAAGATACAGGCCCGTTACCCGCAACGGCAGGAGCTGTCCCAACAGAATGCCCCCGACCTCGACACCCTGGAAGCCGAGGAAGTCTTCAAAATGAAGTGTGAACAATACGGCAGCCCCCCCGACCAAATGGACGAACTGCTCGCTACTTTCCGGGAGTTGCAGTCCTGGATGACCGAACAAGAAGAAGTATAGCTTTAATACCCTGGACTTTAACTGATGAGAATCAATACTATACGCTTTCTGAACCTCAATTCCCTGCGCACCGAACAGGAACTCCGTTTTGACCAGTCCCCCTTGTCAGAAAGTGGCCTGTTTGCCATCACCGGAGATACAGGCGCGGGCAAAAGCACTATTCTTGATGCCCTTACCCTGGCGTTGTACGGGCAAGTGCCCCGGAAGGCAGATGAAGGCGAAATCATGTCTTACGGCACTGGAAAAAGCCTGGCCGAGGTAGAGTTTGAAGTCGGTCTGGAACGCTACCGCAGCAAGTGGAGCATCTGGCGGGCCCATGAAAAAGCAGAGGGTGCCCTGCAGCCCTCCCGCCGGGAACTGTCCCACTGGAATGCCGAAAAGCAGGCTTTTGAAATCATCGGAGAGAAAAAACGAGAGGTCAATGAGAAAATTATTGAGATCACAGGACTGGACTACGACCGTTTTTGCCGGTCCGTGCTGCTGTCCCAGGGCGATTTTGCCGCCTTTCTCAAGGCAGACGAGCGCGACCGCAGCGAACTGTTGGAACGCATCACCGGCACCGCTATCTATTCTGACCTTAGTAAAGCTGCCTTTGAGCGCCACAAACTGGAAAAGCAGAGGCTGGAAGCCCTGGAACAGGAGCTTGAAATGCTCGATTTGCTTTCGGAAGAAGAAGCTGCAACCCTCGATCAGCAATTAAAGGAACTCCAAAATACCGTCAAATCCCGGCGGGCAGAAGAGCAGCAACTCCGGGAACAACTTAACTGGCTGCTTCAGCTGGAAAAACTGCAGCAAAAAGAACAACGCCTGCAGCAGGAAGCCGCCAACCTGGAAGAACAATCCACCGCTTTCCAGCCCAAAGCCGAGCGTCTTGCCCTCCACCGCAGAGCCCTGCCCCTGCAATTGCCTATTCAGCGCCTGCAGGACGCCACCGGTCAGTTACATGCCCTCAACGAAGGCATCGCAAAGGACGAACAGGCGCTCCCGGCCTTGCAGCAACAGCTCGAAGCGGCAAAAAACAAGAGCACCGCCGCTACCGATGCCCTCCAATCGGCCAAAGCAGCACAGCAAAAGCAGGCACCGGTGCTGGAAAAGGTCAAAGCCCTGGATCTGACTATTGCCGGACAACGCCCGGCTTTGGAAAAACAGCAGCAAGCCCTTGCCCATGCCCGGGAGGACCTGCAGAAAACAACGCAGCAACAGCAAAAAACAGCCACAGCTTTGCAAACAGCCAGAGAAAAGGCGGAATCGGTTGGCCAATGGCTGGAAACCCACGCTTCCTGGTCAAAACTGGCCGAAGACCTGCCCGGCATCCGCGAGCAACGGAAACAGCTGGCTGGCAGCTTCAAGGAACAACAGTCCATCAGCAAAAAGCTGGAAGAACAAGAAAACAGGCAGAAGACAGGTGCCGCCGCTCTGTCCACACTGCAGCAACAGGCCGATGATTTAAAGCAGAAACGAGACCAAACCCTGAGCCGGCTGGAGCAACTGGCGCCCAGGTCTTTCACCACCGATACCAGCTCCCTGCTGGACCGCCTGCACGAGGAAATCACCGGTCTGACCCAGCGGCAAACCCGCCTGGAAAAACTTCAAACCCTCAGCCGGGATTACGAAAAACTGCTGGCGACCTACAGCCGACTGGAGGCCGAACTGGAAGAGCTGCAGTCCCGCGACCGCATTCTGAACACCGAAGTCCTGGGCACCCTCGATCAGATCGACCAATTGCAGAAGACCCGGCAGTACCGCAGCCGCATTTTTGAGCAGCAGCAGGCCATTGCCAACTATGAGAAAGACCGTGCCCATTTGGAAGAAGGCGAGCCCTGCCCGCTTTGCCTGTCGACTCACCACCCCTTCCGGGAAAAAGAAGTGAAGCCCTTTGTAGATGAAGCCCGGGAAGACCTAAAGCGTGCAGAAGTGCAACTGGAAAAAGCCCAGCAGCAGCAACGGCAACTCCTGACCGAGCAGCAGCAGATCGAAATGCGCATCGAGCAGTTGCAGGGCGATGAGAAAAAAGACCTGGCTGGCAAATTGCAGGAGCAGTACGAGCAGCTCGTGGCCCATGAAGAGCAAATTGCTGCCCTTCAACCTAAAGAAAGCCAATGGGTGAAAGCCTCGTCACTGAGTGGCGAGCTAAACGCCGTACAAGCCGAACTGGAACAGCGGCAGGCCGACCGAAAAACCCTGGGGCAGGTCCTGAAGTCCCTGGATGCGATAAAGGCAGACCTGGAAAAAGCCGAACGCCGCTACCATGATGCCGCCGCTGATCAGCGATTGTTGGAAGCCGAAGCCAACCGATTGCAACAGGAGCAGGCCGAAAAAGCCTGGCAATTTGAGGAAGGCACCGCCCGCATTAATCAGTTGCTGGAGCCCCACGGTTTTGCCTTCGAGCTGAAGACCGCCAAAGCCATGTTCCAAACCCTGGAAGAGCGTCGGGAAGCCTGGGCTGCCCAAAAAGGAGAAGCCGATGCCTTAGCAAAGGAAACCGCCGTGCTGGAAGCCCAATTGGAGCAGCTCAATCAGCAAATGCAAGAACGGCAGGCAGTAGCACAGGAACAGGAGGCCGCCGTAAAGGAAACTCAATTAGCCCTTGCCCAACTACAGCAGGAACGCGAAACCTTATTTGGCGACAAAGACCCGGTCAAGGTGGGGCAGGCACTACAGGAGCAGCAGGAGCAGGCAGAAGCGCAGCGGGATGAAGCACAGGATGCCGCTGTCAAAGCAGAGCGGGCCGTACTTACCACCCAATCCAGCCTTAAGGAAAAGCAGGAACAGCAAATCAGCCAGTCCGCCAAGGTTAAAGGATTTGAAGACGAGCTGGCCAAAGCCGCCCGTTCCGCAGGTTTCGAAGATGCCGCTACTGCCCAGTCTGCCTTACTAACCGAATCGGAAGCCCAGTCCCTCGAAACGGAGGCCGAAACCCTGCGGCAGCAACAACAACAGGTCCAACAGCGCCTGAAAGAGACGACAGCCGAACTGGAGCAGGAAAAAGCCCGCGCCCTCACGAACCGCCCTGCTGACGAGCTGGAAACGGCCCTTGAAGCAGCCGCAGAAGCTTTATCAGCTGTGCAACAGCGAACGGGTGCACTCACAGAACAACAGCGCCGTCATCAGGCACAACAGGCTAAGGCCGCCGGTCTGGCAGAACAACTGGCGCAACAACGCAAAGGCTACCAACGCTGGGCCGCCCTCAACGACATCATCGGGCAGGCGGATGGGAAGAAGTTCCGGATGTTTGCGCAGGGGCTCACCCTGCAAAAGCTGACGCACCTGGCCAATATCCATTTGCAGCAGCTCCACGGGCGCTACCTCATCCAAAAGCGGGAAGGCGATACGTTGGAGCTCGACATCGTGGACACCTTTCAGGCCGACAACCGCCGCTCCATGAATACCCTTTCAGGCGGGGAGAGTTTCCTGGTGAGCCTGGCTCTGGCCCTCGGCCTCAGCGAATTGGCCGGGCGGGATACGCAGATTCAGTCGCTCTTCATTGATGAGGGCTTTGGCACGCTGGATGAAAATACCCTCGACCTGGCTATTGCCACCCTGGAAAATCTACAGGCGAGCGGGAAGACCATTGGCATCATTTCCCACGTCAAAGCCCTGAAAGAGCGCATCGCTACGCAGGTGCAGGTGACGAAGCAAGGGAATGGGTTTAGTACGGTGCGGGTGGTGGGGTGAACAACTGATGCAACGCTCCATATAATTATCTGTCCCTAAGGGTGTATGCAACTTTTTGGGTAAATCAATCGTCTTCCGGACGATGATTTAATTTAAAAAATCAAAACACCCGACGTTTATGAAAAAGCAGTTTACCTATCTTTTTATGGCCGCCTGTGCCTTTTGCCTGGTCCTGAGCACGCCTTTGCAGGCGCAGGAGGGCGATCGTTCCATTACTGTAATCAAGACCGTGACGCACGAGGAAGGCACCGTAACCACGGTTAAGAAGCGGCTCTCCGGTGATGAAGATCCGGAAGCTTACCTGGAGACTCTGACTGAAGATAAAGGAGCCGTATCCGTTGACATTCAGGTGGTCATGGGAGAGGAGCCTTCTGGTGAGGCGGACGATGAGCCGGTCTTGTTTTTCCGCCGTGCCAATTCAGATGATGAAAATGAAGACATTGAAGAAGTCCGCATCTTTATGAATGGGGATGCCGGTGACTTCACGAAAGTGATTGAGGAACGCATTCGTGGGCCACACCCCAACCGCCGCACCAAAAAAGTCAAAGCGGTCAAAGCGTTTTTAGGGATTTATCCGGGCAGTACCGATGATAATGCAGGGGTTGCCGTGCGCGGTGTGGTCGATGGGACTGGTGCGCAGGCCGGCGGCATTCAGAAAGGTGATGTGATTCAGTCGATTGCCGGCTATGCCACCAATGGCACTTATGGACTGAGTGGCGTTTTGCAAAAGCTGGAGCCCGGGCAGCAGGTGGAGGTTCAGGTGCTGCGCGATGGACAGCCACAGACCCTTTCCGTAGTGCTGGGCGAGAAAGAATACATGCGCACGGTGCTCAATGAAGACCGGGAACCCTGTGATGTGTTTATTGGTGTCTACGTTGGCGGTACCGGCGCGAATGGCGAGGGCGTGCAGGTGACCAATATTATCGGTGGTACACCGGCTGAGGAATACGGTGTTCAGCCCGGTGATATCATCCTGGCTATGGATGGGGTGAAGGTCAACGGCAATGCTGAATTGCTCAAAGAACGCAATAAGCATGAACCCGGCGATGAGTTTATGCTGTCTATCAACCGGGGCGGTATGATTAAGGATTTAGGCGCAAAATTCTACCTCTGCGAGCGCGTGGAAGAAGAAGTGCCGGCTATTGTTGAGGAGACGATGGACGTACCGGAAAGCACCCTTGAGCTTGGCAATTACCGGGCATTCCCGAATCCGAGCTACGGACTGATCCGGGTACAGTTTGCCGCTGAGGAGGCACCGGTAAGCGTGCAAATCACAGATGTCTCCGGCAGAGTCGTGTATCGTCAGCAGCTCAATCAGTTTGATGGCTATTTTGATGAGGAAATCGACCTGAGTGCCGCTACGCCCGGGAATCTATTCCTGACCATTCAGCAAGATGGCAAATTCACCACGAAGCAATTACTGCTGATTAACCGGGTGTAAGAACCATCCGTGAAAAAGTGTTTTGTGCCCAGGGAGCGGATTAGTGCCTCAAGCCATAAATCCTTGATACCCCAAGTTTCGTTCTTTTCCGCCTACTCTTCGTTGAAGAACCGCTCCTTTAGCTCGGGCTAAAGTCGCGAACCTTCGCCTTGACTAGTCGAAAAATAACTTCAACTTAAGTATCAGAGATCTATGACTTGAGGCACTAGGGCTTCTCGAAAAACAAGTTTTCCAATTGGGTTTTGCTTTGATGAGGGACAAAAACCAACCATCGGGCGGGTCTTGGGTCTTATCAAGGCAAAAGCTACCAAAGCAATTGGGAAAACTTGTTTTTGCCCCACTACTTAGTACCTTGGGCACAAATCGTTTATATGAGTTCTTTTGACTTCGACAGCTTCGCCAACCGCTTGCGCAAAATGGACAAGCACCTGCGCAAGTGGGCACGTAAGAAAAACATTACCTGCTACCGGGTGTACGATGCTGACCTGCCGAGCTTCCCTTTGGCGGTAGACCGGTACGAGGCGTATCTTCACGTTGCGGAGTACAAAAAAGACCACGGTATGGATGAGGATTCCTACCGGTTGTGGCGGGCCGGTACCCGCAGGGCACTGAGCGAAGCCCTGGAGGTGCCCAATGCCAACATTTACTACAAAGAGCGCAAACCTCAGAAAGGCCGGGAGCAATACGAAAAGCTGAGCGAACAGCAATCAGAAATCATCGTACAGGAAAACGGGCTGCAGTTCATCGTCAATCTGGCCGACTACCTGGATACCGGGCTGTTTTTGGACCATCGCCCCACCCGGGAGGCCGTCCGTGCCCAGGCCGAAGGGAAGCGCGTGCTCAACCTTTTTGCCTATACCGGCTCCTTTACCGTTTATGCAGCAGCGGGCGGCGCAATCGCAACCACCACCATCGACTTGTCGAATACCTATTTGGATTGGGCCAAACGAAATCTGGAGCAGAACAACCTCACAGGGCCTCAACATGAGTACGTCCGCGCTGACGTCAAAGCCTGGCTGCAACAGCCGGTGGCGCAAATGTATGACCTCATCATACTCGATCCGCCCACCTTTTCCAACTCCAAAGCCATGTATGATATCCTTGATACACAACGTGACCACCCTGAGCTCATCAACGGCTGCCTGAAGCGCCTGTCACCGGAAGGGCTGCTGTATTTCTCCACCAATTTCCGAAAGTTTAAACTGGAACCGGAAAAACTTCATGCTAGCCGCATCAAAGACATTACCGGCGCGACCATTCCCAAGGATTTCCGCAATCCGAAAATCCACTATTGCTGGCTGTTGCAGCATTAGTACGATTAGACCGAGATAGTTGACAGTCTTTTCACGCTTGAGCGCTAACTGGTGCGGGGGTGTTAACGGTCTAACATCTACGGTTCAATCCATTAGTGCATTGAGCCGTAAACAATTGATCTCCAAATGCCATGCGCAATTGAGTTCCTAAGCCTGAAAACACTATTCAATAATCCACTGTCTGCACCATTTCTGTCCAAAATTGAACTGTGCAGGGCTAGAGCCCCGTTAGGGGCAAAATGTCGGTAACCCAAAGGCACCGCACCGGTTCCGCGCCGTTAGGTGCGGAATGTAAGCTGCTGAAGCGGTTGAGCCGACGAGTCTGCCTCGCCCGAATTACCTGCTTTTTTGCCACCGAAGGCCTTACGACAGCTGCACTTTAGATAGTCAGGCATTCGCGGCTCAATCTGCTGGCTGCATTAATGTTCTTCAGTCCTGAAGCGGTCCAACAGGTAAAACAAAGCGCCCAACGGGATAAGCGGCAGCAACCACAAAATTTGGGCACCGTTTAGCCCAAGAGCTTCCTTCAGCAGGTAAAGTACGCCCATCCAAACCGTAAATCCAAGGGCCACCAGCAACCGCCGTTTGCGGTCAAAGCGGAGGTCCGTCCCACACTCCGGGCAAGGCCAGGTGTCCCCCAGGCTACGGAAGAGCATGCCGCTGAGGTATGCTTTGGGGCTGTATCGGTATTGGCAGTTTGGACAAGTTCTCGCATCCATAATTAGTAGAGTTTAATTTTTTCTGCTAGATTCCCGGGGAACATCTACAGGGAGTATATCTAATAACAAAGGTCATCCCTTTTGGATGCTCAGTCCGTCATTTTGATGATTTTTGTGAGGCTGAAAACCGGTAACGGTTGTGGCTGAAACCCTTCGCAGCTATGCTCAGTTGCAACCCTCCGCGACCTTTGCGAATACCCTTGCGGCCTTTGCGTGCCCCCCTCCGCGACCTTTGCGAATACCCTTGCGGCCTTTGCGTGAACCCCTCCACGATCTCTGCGACCCCCCTTCGCGGCCTTCGCGTGAACCCCCTCCGTGAACCTTGCAAGCCCCCCAAGCTGTTAAATCATAAGAACAAGACAACAATAGCAAAAAATACCATGAGTCAAATTCCCACCCTGAGCCTTGAGCCCAAGCCCATCTGGAAAAACTTCGAAGCCCTGAACGCTGTGCCCCGCCCTTCCAAAAAGGAAGACCGGGTCATTGCCTTCATGCGCGCCTTTGGCGAAAGCCTGAAACTGCCCACCCTGGTCGATGAACTGGGCAACGTCGTCATCAAAAAGCCCGCGACGCCCGGCATGGAAAACCGCCCCACCGTCATTCTTCAATCTCATCTCGATATGGTGCATCAAAAAAATGCCGACACCGACTTCGACTTCAATACCGAGGGTATCCGCAGCACCATACAGGGGGAATGGGTAACCGCAGAAGGCACCACGCTGGGCGCAGACAACGGCATTGGCGTGGCTGCCATCATGGCTGTGCTGGAAGCCGATGACCTGAAGCACCCGCCCATTGAAGCCCTTTTTACCATAGATGAAGAAACAGGCATGACTGGTGCCAAGGGGCTCGATGCGAGCATGCTGGAGGGCAGCATCCTGCTCAACCTGGACTCCGAAGAAGACGACGAACTAACCATCGGCTGTGCGGGCGGTATCGACAGCAATACCCAAATGGACTACACGGAGGAAGCCCCACCAACCAACAGTACAGCCCTGCAACTCACCGTCCGCGGGCTTAAAGGCGGTCACTCTGGTATGGACATCCATAAGGGTCGGGCGAATGCCAATAAGCTAATGAACCGCCTGCTGTACAAAACAGGTGAACCCTACGGGCTGCGCATCGCCTCCATTGATGGCGGCAGCCTCCGCAACGCCATTCCACGGGAGTCTGTAGCCATAGTGGTGGTTCCCAACGGGCATCTGACTGCCTTCCTTGAAGCCTTTGAAGCCCGTCGCCGGGAAATGTTGCGTGAGTTTGCCAGCATTGAGGCGGGTATGCAAATCGAGCAAGCTGAAACCACCCTCCCCGAAAAGGTCATGCGGCTGGAAGACCAGGAAAAAGTCCTCGCTGCTCTTTACGCCGTCCCCAATGGCGTCTGGCGCATGAGCCCCGATATCCCCAATCTGGTGGAAACCTCCAGCAGCCTGGCGCGGGTGATTGTGAAGGACGGAAGTTTTGTAACCCAAAGCCTGCAGCGTAGTTCCATCGAATCCGGAAAGCACGACGTAGCCGCTGCCGTCCGCGCTGCCTTTGAAGCTGTTGGTGCGACAGTGGTAAACGATGGCGACTACCCCGGGTGGGCACCTAATGCTGATTCCAAAATCATGCGCACGATGGAAGGCCTGTACAAAGACCTCTTCGACGATGCCCCCAAGGTCTCTGCCTGTCACGCCGGACTGGAATGCGGCATTCTCAGTCAGCATATGCCGGAGCTGGATATGATTTCCTTCGGCCCCACGATCCACCATGCCCACTCGCCCGATGAGCAGGTAAATATTGCTTCGGTGCAGAAGTTTTGGCGGTACTTGACAGGGGCGCTGGAAAGGGTATAAACTAAGCAATACTCAGCTTAAAATGCAGGTCTGTTCTATTGTGGACAGGCCTACTCGCCAATCATCATTGCAAGAGTCAGGTGATGGGTAAACAGGCGTATGGAGTGCTGCAATGAATTTTTGTTGCCAAGTGAACTTTCATGTTCGTATTCTAGAACCATTCTAAGTTTATCTCGCAGTGGTAAGCGTACGCCAAAACCTGCCCTCCAGCCATATTCATCCCGGGCAATTCTCGGGATTTCCTCTTCGATGAGCGTAATGATCTTGGCTTGTGCCCTGCGGGCGCCCAGACTGAAAGTAGCACCACCGTGGATATATGGAGTGCCCCAAGTCTGAGGAAACGTGTACTGAACGGAAATCGGTGTGTTTATGAAAACAAAATCATAATCTACTCTAATGTCATAATTATAATTAGGAGAGGGCTCTTCCGCAAAGCCACCCTTTCGGATAATCCGAATCTCAGGCTGTACAGCCCAGCGGTCATTAAAATTAGTGAAATTCATAAATACACCACCTGAGTAATTACGTTTGTATTGAAATGGAAATTCAGAAAAGTAGATATCTGAATTCAAATAACGTAAGGAACTCAAACCCAAGCCTCCTTTCAACCCGTAACGCAAACGAATGCGGCTTGATTTTTCAAAGCTTGCAGTGGAACTGCCCATACAATCATTGAAATCATTAACGATTCCAGTCAAATCATTGGAGGTATAGCTCAGGTAGCGCGCTTTTTCGGCTACTTTCGGACAACTTCTCAAAATATAAGCCATAATATCCCGGTATCTGTAGTCTCGGCGATAAGTCTGATTAATTTCTGAGATCCCGTTGAATTCGTCAGGTCGCCGCTCCAGAACAATCCATCTGCCTTCAGGAACCTTGAGGAAATAAGCTTTCTCCTGATATTTAAACAGGCTAAGCGCTCCGATGGATAATGGAAGAACGATTAGACGATCCGTGCCTTGATGATTACCGGAAGTGTCCACACTTTGAAAGAATAGCCTGCCCACCTTGAAGCAAAGGACTTCATTGGCAGCATAAGTTTTAAATGCCTCCTTTGTCTCAGATTGATATCTAAGTGTATTGGTGGTGTCGGAAGGAGCAAAAAGAATATTCCCTTTCAGGGTGTCTCCTTCATTTGTGACCAAGAAATCTCCCTGGGCAAGCATAAAATAAGGCATTAGCAGGAAAGCATACAGCAGGCGAGTCTGAATATTCATTTTGGGTTAAATTTTCTCAAAGATAAGGCTGCTTTACAATTCTGTGAGATCAGTAATACAGATTTTCTAAACAAAACCGACTTTTAGCGAATTTTCGCTAAATTTTATTGCGTGTCCGGTCAAATATGCCGATATTATGCGGGTAAAATCATTACCTACAAAAAAGAGTACAACCCATGGCCGAGTACGTCAATATGGACACCCTGCGCTTTCAGCTTTATCAGGTGCACGATATGCCGCAGCTTTTTAGGTATGCCCGTTATGCGGAATACGATAAAGATGCAGTGGATATCTTTCTGGACTCAATCAAGGATTTCTCCGATCAGGATTTATACCCTTCCTTTCGGGAAATGGATGAAGCCCCGGCCCACTTTAAGGATGGCAAAATCGTTGTGCACCCTGCTGTAGGGGAGGCGATGAAAAAAGGAGGCGAACTGGGTGTGATTGGCGCGTCCTACGACATGGAAGCCGGTGGGCTGCAACTGCCGGGCATGGCCTTTCACGCAGCCTACTATATTATGGAAGCAGCCAATAATAACATACCGGGTTATCTGGGGCTGACCGCCGGTGCGGCCCACCTCATTATTGCCTTTGGCAACGAATGGCTGAACGAAACCTTTGTGGGTAAAATGCTGGGCGGTCAGTGGGGCGGTACCATGTGCCTCACGGAGCCACAGGCAGGCAGCTCACTTTCGGATATCACCACCACTGCCTACCCTCAGGAGGATGGCACTTACCGGATCAAAGGGCAGAAGATTTTCATCTCCGGAGGGGATCATGAGCACAATGAGAATTTTGTGCACCTGGTGCTGGCCCGCATCGAAGGCGCACCGGCAGGCACGAAGGGGATCTCCTTGTTTGTGGTGCCGAAAAAGCGCCCGGAAGCAGGCAACCTGGTACCCAATGACGTTATCACGGCGGGCGATTACCAAAAGATGGGCCAAAAGGGTTACTGTACCACCCACCTGGTATTTGGAGAAAATGAAGGGTCTACCGGCTGGCTCGTAGGTGAGCCGCATAAGGGGCTGAAGTACATGTTCCAAATGATGAATGAGGCGCGGATCGCGGTAGGGCGAGGTGCGGTATCTATCGCTTCGGCGGCCTATCATGCTTCCCTGCAGTACGCACAGGAGCGCCCGCAGGGCCGCCGCCTGAAAAACGATGGCACCAAGGATGTTTCCGAAGACCAAACCCTTATCATTAACCACCCGGATGTACGCCGGATGCTGCTCCTGCAAAAGGCCATCTACGAAGGGGCGTTGAGTGTGGTTAATCAGACGGCACTTTATCACGATCTGGAAATGGTATCCGAAGGGGAAGACCATGAAAAATACTACCTCCTGCTGGAACTGCTCACGCCGATTGCCAAAACCTACCCATCTGAGAAGTGCCGGGAAGCCGTGGACAATGGGCTGCAGGTGCTGGGCGGTTACGGTTTCTGCACCGATTTCGTGTTGCAGCAATACCTGAGAGATATCCGGATCATGTCTATTTACGAAGGCACCACTGGCATTCAGTCGCAGGATCTCCTGGGGCGCAAGGTGACGATGCAGAAAGGCAAAGCCCTTGAATACCTGGCTGCCGAAGTGCAAAAGGACATGGAAGCGGCGCTGACCTACGATGAGCTCAAGCCTTACGCTGGCATACTCGGCCAAAAACTACAGCTGGTGCAAAAAGTATTGGGCAAGCTGATGCCTTACGCCATGAAGGGGCAGTATGAGCGCTACCTGTCCGACGCGACCTTGTTCATGCAGATGATGAGCACGGTAGTGGTAGGCTGGCAATGGCTCAAAATGGCGACTGCTGCCAAGCAGGCCCTTGTCACCGGCGATGATACGTACACCACGGCTTTCTACGAAAGTAAGGTGCATACCCTTAAGTTTTTCTACAAGTACGAACTGGCGAAAGTCGACAGCCTGGCTCAAATCCTGATGGACGAGGCCGTGCTGACGATCCTGGAAGAGCAGGAGCTGATTTGTTAGGCTTTAGGGCAAATGCACCAAAATTTGAATATGAATGGAGTACGTTTGGAACATGTCGCGGAACACGTAAGAGCGGGTGGCGGCTGCCGAAATTGCATGTTCGACGGAGGAGTTTGCGAATTTCTAGCGTTTTTGCTTCCTTTTTTCGCGATGAAAAAAGGAAGAGCCCCACTGGCTTTAGGCGAAGAACAGACTAAAACGCCATGCCCGAGAGCCTTCATCGCCCGTTTTCATGAAAACTCAGTTTGGTGGGTTTGCCCTAGTTAGTCTTGCTCCACGCCTACAACCAAACAACGCCCAGTAAGCCTTTTCGCTCACCGGGCGTTGTCGATTGCGGGCATTCGAATTTACCGCATCAGAACCACGTCGCCTTTGAACTGTGCGGTGGTCCCGTTATTGAAGGTCACCGTTACGTAGTACACGAAGACGCCGCTATTCATGAGGTCGCCGCGGAAGGTGCCATCCCAGCCAAACTGATCGTCATTGATGGGGAAGTTGTAAGCTTCAAAGACAGGCTCCCCCCAGCGGTTATAAACCTGGAATTCATCGACCTGCTCCACCCGGTCATCTCCCTGAACATAGAAAATGTCATTGACGCCATCATCATTTGGAGAGAAGACATTGGGGAGGTAAACGCTTTGGCGCTGGTCCACAATGACGTTGACTTGGTCTCCCGCCATACAGCCATTGATGTCCTGCACCATTACCGAATATGCCGTAGTGACCAGAGGCGTAACCACCTGCTCCAGGCAATCCGGGCATTCGGTTAGGAAGCGGGGCTCCCAGATGATGGTGTCGATATCTTCAGGCGCTATGTTGGTCTCAATGGCCAGAATAGCTGATGCACCAGTTTGTATGTCGATGTCTTCGCCCAAACTGACTTCCAGCTCAAGTGGCTGATTGATGAGGATAGCAGCGGTAGTTACACAACCATTCACATCCTGTACCGCAACAGAGTAGTTGCCATCATCCAGCCCGGTAAAGGTGCTGTTGTTTTGGAAAGCGCCACCGTCAAGGGCGTAAACGTAGGGCGGTGTGCCTCCTTCCGCCACTATCTGCACGGCGCCATCGGTTTCCCCAAAGCAGGAAATAGGGCTGACGTTGAGGTTGATCAGCAGGTCCTCCGGAGCAGTGAGGATTACAGAATCCACCGCTATGCAGCCATTGGCGCTGGAGACCGTCACGTAGTGGGTGCCTGCCGGCAAATTGTCTACCTCTGGCGTGTTTGCACCGGTAGACCAGCTGTAGTTAAAGGGCGGCTCAAATTCGGTGCTGAGGATATCTACTGCAGCCATGCCGTCATCGCCACCGGCACAACTTACCTCAAACGGGCCATAGCTGGACGTTACATTAGCAGCAATTTCCAGTGGGGCCAGGGTGGTGGTCGTAATCACCACGCTATCGCACCCAAACTGATTGGTAAAGATCTCGGTTACGGTCCCCACATTCTCCGGCTGACAGGAAGCAGCACTGATCATGGTGGTATCTGAAGGCAGCAGGGTAGTGGTGGTGACAATCAGGCTGTCGCATCCAAACTGATTAGACAATAAGGTCTCCTCTGTGCCTACATCGGCAGGGTCGCAACTGGACTGAGTCAGGAAAGTGGTATCACTGGGCAGCAGGCTCGTGATGGTCACAATGAGGCTGTCACAGCCGAATTGATTCGTCAGTAGAACCTCCTCTGTCCCCACTTCCGCCGGATCGCAGCTTCCTGCTTCCATCACAGTGGTGTCACTGGGCAGCAGGCTGGTAAAGGTGATCACCAGACTATCGCACCCGAACTGATTTACAAATAATTCCTGCGTGGTACCTGCCTCTGCCGGGTCGCAGGTCTCCGCTGCCACTTGCACCGTATCGCTAGGTAGGAGGGTGGTGGTGGTCACGATCAGGCTGTCGCACCCAAACTGATTGACCAACAGGACTTCGGCTGTGCCTACTTCCGCCGGATCGCAACTGGCTGCATCGAGGAAGGTCGTGTCGCTGGGTAGTAATGTCGTTGTTGTAACCACCAGGCTGTCACACCCGAACTGATTGGTCAGCAGGACTTCGGCCGTACCCACGTCCGCCGGGTTGCAGCTGGTGGCATCCAGGAAGACGGTGTCGCTCGGCAAAAGGGTAGTGGTAGTGATGACGAGGCTGTCGCACCCGTCCTGATTGCTAAAGAGGTCCTCTGTTGTGCCCACCTCCGCCGGGTCACAGGTGGTCGCATCAAGGAGCGTGGTATCGCTTTCCAGAAAAAGCGTTGTCGTGACCACAAGGCTATCGCACCCAAACTGATTCATCAGGAGGTCTTCCGTAGTGCCAACATCCGCCGGGTCACAGGAACTGATTTCCACGAAAGTGGTATCACTGGGCAGCAGGGTAGTGGTGGTGATAACGAGGCTGTCGCACCCGTCCTGATTGCTAAAGAGCTCCTCCGTTGTGCCCACCTCTGCCGGGTCACAGGATTCGAGTTGTACCAGTACCGTATCACTGAGCAGCAGGGAGACGGTGGTTATGATGACACTATCGCAGCCGTCCGTATTGGTCAGGACCTCTGTGAAGGTCCCGGTTTGCGCCGGATCGCAGTTGGTGTCGCTGAGCAGGGTCGTATCCGGAATATTGACCACAAGAGTGGAAAACAACAGGCTGTCACAGCTATTGGAACCGACCAGGGTGTCCACATAGGTACCGGGCATGGTTTGGAAAGCACCACCCAGCAGCAGGCTGTCCCCCTGGCAAATTTCCAATGTCTGACTGGCACTCGTTGGGAAATTGAGGGTTACAATGGCGCTGTCTGATAATATGTTGCTGCAACCGGCGGGAGAACTGCCGGTTAGGCTCGTCAGCACATAAGTCGTGGCCACATCTGGCATCACCGGCAGTGTATAAGGCGAGTTGACATTCTCAACCGTATTGGGAACCCCATTGGCTTCATAGGTGAAATCGAAGGGGGCTGTACCGGCGAATTCAAAGGTGAGGATTGCCGTGCCGCCCTCACAAATTGCGGTATCTCCGGTGATAGAACCATTTGGTAAGGCATAGAAAACGACTGGTGCGCCTATGGAAACCGAAAGGCAGGGGCTAATATAGTCGGGAGCGCCGCCCGGGGTGACATCGGTAGCTACGGCGGATACATAATAGGTCTGACCATAATTCATACCCATTTGAAAGCCAAATACCGGATTGTCATTTTCTGCAAAAATGGTGCCGAGTGAGGTGCCGTTGTTGTCATGCAGGACGAACAGCAGGGTATCATTGGGGTCGAGCTGAGCATCCTGATTGTAAACCAGCGTAGCGTTCTCATCCTCACAAGCGGTGACCAGATCGGTGGCCATGGAGCCAGCTGCCGTAGCACAATCGCAGGAGAAAGTCCCGGAAACGACCGTAGGGTTACAGTCATTGGCATCGGTGACGGTGATGCTGTAGGCGCTGCCATTCGCAAGCGGCGGCGTGGTGTAATTCGAAGGGGCATTATTCACCGTCGTGCCATCGCTGAATTGCAACTGATAGGAGGTGCTGTCCCCACCGTTAATGCTGAAGCTCAAGGTGTAATTGGTATTGGTGGAGTCGCAGGTAGTCATGATACCGGAAACGGTTGGAGCCGTATTCAGTATTACTTCGGCATTGCCGGTGCCGGTCACCGTACAGCCATTACCATCTGTTACACTTAGCAAGGTGTAGCTACCAGGCAGCGTGGCATTGAAGACCGCAGTCGGGTCGTTGGTGGTCAGGGCAGGCTGTGCATCTCCGTCAATCGCCACAGTGTATGTGAAAGGCGGCTGTCCTGTAAAGTCGAGTGTTAAAGCCACCGTATCCCCGCTGCCCTGGCAGATGCTGCCATTGCCACTGATTATGCCCGAAGGCAAGTCGAAGATTTCAATAGTCAGCGTATTAGCGGCGGTACAGCCCTCGGTTGTGGTGAAGGTATAGGTCACGTCATGTAGTCCGCCACCCAGTATGGTGGGGTCTGCGTTGCCCTGCGCATCAGCAGCGCCCGACCAAACCCCTCCGGCTGGGCTGGCAGAAAGGGGCTGAATGGTGTCATTGGCACAAAATGGCCCGGCATTAGCAATAACAGGCCCAGGCAGAGGTGCCACAGTGATGGAAATCGTATCCACATCTGAACAACCGGCAGCATTCTCAAAAGTATAAATCGCCTGGTAGATGCCCGGCCCGTTAGCATTGGGATCGAATACCCCGATGGAGGAGGCATCGCCTGACCAGGTACCGCCTATTGGTGCGGCGGAAAGGTTGATTGGCGCTGCATCTTCGCAAAGCGTGCCCACAGAATCAATCAGGACTACCGGCCGGGGCAGGATGTCCAGTTGCAGGGTATCGGTGCCTTCGCAGCCTTCCGGATCGGTGTAATCGTAAATCGCCTGATAGGTGCCCGTCGTCAGTACTGAGGGGTCAAAAATGCCCTGTGCATCCACATCGCCCGACCAGGTGCCGCCCGCAGGAGCGCCTATGAGCGTATCCGGCATAGCCCCTTCGCAGTAAGGGCCGGGGTCTTGAATATTCACCTGAAGGTCAGAGCTGATTTCGAGGTCAAGAGTAGCAACCGCAACACACCCATTGGCATCTGTGTAGGTATAGGTTACGGTGTAGGTGCCGTTGGTCCGCCCGGATGGGTCGAAAGTACCGCCCGGTGTGGCTTCACCGCCCCATACGCCACCACCGGGGATACCAGTGAGGGGTACGGGTGGGCTGCTGCTGCAAAAAGGGCCCTGTGGTGCGTCAATAAAGGTGAACGGAAGCGTGGTGACCTCAATCAGGAATTCGTCGGTAGCGGTGCAGAAATTCGCATCCGTAAAGGTGTACGTCACCAGGTGAAAGCCTGGCCCAGCCTGCTGAGGGTTAAATAGGCCATTAGGCGCTACTTCCCCGCCCCAGGTGCCGCCCGGAGGAAAGGCTTCAAGCACTACCGGCAGATCATCCTGGCAAAATGGAGCCGGCTCAACAATAGCGACTACGGGATCAGGGACAATCTCAAAAACTAAATCTTCAGTAACCGTGCAACCATTGTTATCTGTGTAAGTGTACGTAGCGGTGTGGATGCCAGGCCCAAGGACCCCGGTAATGACTTGTCCATTGGGCAGTGCCACACCACCCCACGTACCTCCAAAAGGCTGCGCTTGCAAGGTGACGATGCCCTCGCTCATACAGAAAGGCCCGGGAGTAGAGAAGGTGACGGTTGGCGGCGGCAGAATCGTTACAAATCCGGTCTGCGTCCCCGAACATCCATTAGGCCCGGTAGCGGTGTAAGTCACCTGAAAGGAGCCCACACCTAAAGCTTGGGGGTTAACCTGTCCGGAGGGTGTGGCAACACCGCCCCAGGTACCCCCCGGAGGCGTGGCGGTAAGGGTAACCGGAGGCCCTTCCGGGCAAAGAGGCTGCCCGGAGTTGATGACGATCGTTGGGCCGGAAAGGACCTGAATATCGAGTGTCGCCTCATTAGGGCAGATTGCTCCGGGGGTAGCGTACGTCACCTCATGAATACCCGGGCCATTATTTGCAGGTACAAACAAGCCTGTACTGGTGGCATCACCGCCCCAGGTGCCGCCCGGTGGATTGGCCGTCAGCTGGAAGGGCGGGTCTTCCGGGCAAAAAGGCCCTGCTGGAAAGATAGTAGGATCAGGCCCTCCGCCCGGATCACCCGGTGCAATGGTCGCGGTACCCCCGATTTCGAGCGAAAAGCCTACATCATTACCGGTGATGTTGTCCAGAATAAGCAGGTAAGTCGTACCGGCTGTGAGGTTGACCGTATTTTCCCATTCGGCGGCACCAGTGACCCCCCAGGAAGCCTGCGGGTTGGTCGCGATGCCGGTGGGTACAAAAGGTGGGGTATTGATAGGCCCCACATAGTTGCAGGAAATCTGCTGAGAGCCCGTATTCCCGGGGCATGCATTAGCCAGCAAGGCGAAGTCATAGTCCGCACCCAGATTGTTAGGCGTAAGCAGCATTTCAAAAGTCCCGGCGCTGGTCGCTTCGAAAATAAAGTAATAAGTGTCGTGTTCCCCACCGACCAGGCAGGTACCATTGGCCAGGTTATCGTTATCATTACCAGGTCCGGCGACAGTTGGGACGTTGATCGGTCCAGGCCCGCTCAGTGGCGCCGGCGAGCAGCAGTCTAATTGTGCTTTAAGCGGCAGGGCAAAAGCCATTACAAGGCCCAAAAGAGGCAAAAGTCGAGTTTTGATCATGGTCATCTTGGTTCCTGAAATATGAAATCGGGCCTAACGCGGCAAAAGCAGCGATAGAGCTTCGTTATTTTGGTCTCTTTGGGAAAGGATAATGGGGTATTTAGATGTGTATGAAGCAAATGTACGGCATGCTTGTTCATTTTCCATTCTTCCCGGTGTAATAATTATGCAAGTGGTGGAGGGTGGCGGTTTTTTAAAGTCTGCTGCTTGCAAATTTTTTTAATCTGTGGATCAGATACTTGTGATGCAGAGATAAAAAAGTAAGGCTAAACACTTGCTTTTGTCTTTTAGATTAAAGTATATTTGCATCGCTCTTTTAAAAAAGGGCATTTGAAATATTGATAAGCGGATGTAGCTTCCCGGTAAACCGGGAGTAGAGCGTTCCGGTGTTACCGGGACCAAGGTTGAGGTCGCGGGGTCCCGACAAGTTGTGCTTCGTCGGGAATGCAGACAAGCTGTGCTTCGTCTGCATTCGAACTTGCCCTGACAAAAGTATTTTCGTCAGGGTCTCGTCATCCGCTCCAAATTACTGGAGCAAAAAAGTTGCTCTTTTGTATTGAAAGAATAAGATTAGCTTTGTTTTAGCAAAGCAAACAAGCGGATGTAGCTCAGCTGGTAGAGCGCAACCTTGCCAAGGTTGAGGTCGC
>PR_CR_10_Liq_3_inCRDRAFT_1000095_pt1 | contig 26099 bp, 17 predicted proteins | sample PRCRCaboRojoPR_2_FD_10240 | JGI IMG/M metagenome (IMG submission 10240)
CCTACAGCCTCAGCAATGATATTGGTAGAGCTGCCCGGGCAAATAAAGAAATCTTCGGGCAGGATGTCCAGCAGGATATTGCCAATGACTTCCACGGTAACGGAGCCCACAAAATCATCGCACACCCCATTGCTTGCCGTCAGGGTGTAGGTGGCGGTCTCCGTTGGGCTGACTACCGGCTGCGGGTTATTGAAATCACTGAACAGCGGGTCCGTTGAGGTCCAGGTGTAGGTGGTATTTTCATCTTCCGCGAAGTTGAGCTGTACGGATTGACCGAGGCAGATGGTGGTATCGTTGCCCAGCTCAACAGTCGGGGCAGGGGAAACGGTCAGGTCAAAAGTCTCCGTAAGGGTGCCACACTCCGCCGCACTAATATAAATCAGCGTGTAGGTGCCTGATACGGTGGGCTCGAAAGTGCCACTTTGCCCGGTAGCCAGCTCGTTGCCGTTCGGGTCTAGCCATTCGTACCGGTCTTCGGCAATGGCATTGTCGATATCTACGCTGAAGGTCACTTCTTCGTTAGAGCAAAGGTCCGTAGGCGAAACGTTAACCGCATTAATTTCTGCGGCCTGTACTACTCGGACCTGCACCTGATCTTCCACATCCGGGCAAATGCCATCGCCGGCTACGAGGAAATAAGTGGTTGTGGTGTCCGGCGTTACGGTGAGTGCGCCATCTTCAATCGTGCCAAAATCCGGGTCTGTAGCGGTCCAGGTGTAGTTGTAGCCCGGATCGGTATTGAAAATCAGCTGTATACTTTCCCCTTCGCAGATGATGGGCGAAGCTTCCAGTTCGTAGGGCGGTGGCTGCAGCACATTCACATTCGCACTCACCTCCGTTGGGCAATCGCCCACGGATGCTTCAAGTGTGAAGGTGGTACTTTGTGTAAGGTTACTGCTTGAGGGGTTCAGGCAGTCCGTACAGCTAAGTTGTTCGGTCCCGCCGGTCCACTCAAAAGAAGTGGCGTTATCGCTTACGGTCGCCTGGAAATCGATGCTGTTGCCATTGCAAATCGAGGTGTCAGATGGCGTAATGGTAATCGTCGGGGTTGGGTTCACATTGACTTGCGCGAAGGAAGTATCCGTACAAACGCCATTTTGAGTTACCCGGAAGTACTCTATGGTATCCACCCCGGTGATGACCAGGTTGTAGAGTGAATCCGGAGACTCCTGGCCCGTTTCCGGGCCCCATTCGAAGGTTATTCCTGAGAAATCGGAGGGTTCATACAGGGGCGATTGCAATATGAGGATTTCGCCTTCGCACACGGTTGTATCCAAAGGCATAATGCCAAGGCCGGCCGCTGGCAGGCTATCCACAACCACATGAACGGAGTCTTTGCGGAAGCAGGTGCTGCCTACCGCTACCTCCGCATAGTAGGTAGTGGCCGTTTGCGGGCTAACGGTAAGGACAGGAGCCACAAGTGTATCGAAATCAGGTGCGGAAGCGGTCCAAACCGGTGTTTCGGCTGCCGGTATGATGTCTGTCGCAAACTCCAGTTCTACTTCCCCGCGGCAAATCCGAAGGGTGTCTTCGGCAAGAATGTCAATATTAATAGGTGTAATCCCCACATCTACTGAGGCCGTTTCCTCGCAGGCACCGCGCACGGCGGTTAGGGTATAAGTCCCTTCGTTTTGCGGGAAGATGACCGTGTTCAGATCAGCTGGGTCTTCAATATTCTCAGGTCCGGTCCAGCCGTATACCACACCCGGCTCCGGTGCCAGGGTACTCAATACCAGCGGATCACCCTGACAAACAGCGGTGTCGTTGCTCAAAAGAATTACCGGTGGAATGGAAACACTGACCGTCACGCTGTCCAGCGAAGGTACCGGGCACTCCTGGTTTTGTGCACTGACGTAATAGGTCGTGGTCGTATCTGGCGTGACTGCAGGGTCTGCATCCGTTGAGGTGAAGCCGCCGGGGGTGGCATTCCAGGTATAATCTACGCCGGGAGTAGCAGTACCGCCAACTGAAACCGTTTCTCCAAGGCAAATGTCCAGATCAGGTGAAATGGCAATGACCGGAGCCTCTGCATCCAGAACGGTAATGGTGACCACATCTTCCAGCGTGCAATTGTCTGCAAATAGCGTCACAGGAAGGGTATAGGTTCCGGCAGCCTCTGCTATGATGAACGGATCGGGGCACTCGGTACAGCTGAGGCTTAGCCCGGTGGGGGGCACCCACTCATAGGCGGCATTCAGAAAGTTGCTGCCCGCCACAATCTGAATCTCTTCATTCCGGCAAACGGTTACGTCAGGCCCGGCATCAAGGTCATAGACCTGCACCAGTACATTTACCGTATCCTGGTAGCAAACAGCATCGACCAAACCCACGTATTCTGTGGTCTCAGTAGGGGTAGCCAATGGGTCCGGGCAGTCATCGCAGGACAGGGTGGTGGTATCCTTGAGCCAGGTGATGTTGCTGACGGAGGTTTCCAGGAACAGCTGTACACTTTCTCCCTGACAAATTGCGGTATCGCTATTGAGGAGTTCGCTGGGTGTTGGGGCAAGCACATCCGGGTCAGAGGCAGACCAGTCTACAGAAATCGCACCACTTTGGATATTGTCTCCCCAGTCATTAATCAATACAGCGTATACTTCACCGGGCTGGCAGTTAATAACAGAAGCAAAGTCGTCAACGTTACCATTAGGGTCTGGCGCACAGTCCAGTTCATCCAGTACTTCTATTCCGGTAACGGGATGGATGCTGGCCAGTCCGGTAGGGTCGGCACCACCGGCATAGGAAGACCGGATGGGCTGATTGTTCTCCACAAAATCCACAATAGCCTGCGGGTCGCTGCATACTTCATCCTTGTCTAAAGGGCCCCACACCTGAAAGTCGATATCTGAATCTTCAGCCGGCAGATTAGCGGCTTCGACTGTAAAACCAAAAGGCCCTGCGGCCTGGGCCTCTATAGTAAACCAGTAGTAATTAGGGTCAGCGGAGCCGGTATTGAACCAGCAACCGTCATTCAGTCCCGGGTTGAAGGCGATATCCTCAAACCCCTGATTAAAGGTGAAAACGGAGGGTAGATTATCCGGAGGGATGCAGCCATTGAGCGGATTGCACAGTGCGTTGAGCAGGGAGGGCTGCAGGTTGCACTCGGCCTCTGTGATGGAGAGATCGAACCCGGTACAGCCTGTCCCATTGGCTACAATAATGTAATAAGTGCCAGGCGATTCAAAATTAGTCCCAAACGCAGCGCCACTGCCACCCAGGCCGACACACTCCGTAGCTGGATCAAGGGGCGGTCCATCCAAAATAAGCACACCCGTACCGGCGTCTGCACCACTAATGATCACATCGGCACAAAAGCCGCCATCAGTCGTGTAGGAAAACACAACGTCCGGCCCATTCAGGAAAGGTGATGGCCCACAGGGCGTTTCCGCAATAGTACCTGCCTCACCACAGGTTGTAAATCCACTGCCTTCAAACGGTAAGCCACTGATGACGGTAGGGTTGTCAACAGAGGAACCACTGCAGGCCAGCGGGCTGCAATTCCAGGTCAGCTCAAAGCCGGGGGCGGTGGCTGATCCGTCTGAGGTGAACTCTATAGTCACAGAAGGTTCTGAGGTCTGTATGGTAATGGGGTCCGTATTGCCGCCTGTATAGCTGCCCAGTAGCGTACCACCAGCATTAGGGCCGGCGTAAATATTCAGGAAGTCGAAATTATTCTCAATCTGAAAATCCTGTATCTGAATTTCCAAACATTCAAACAGTGTGGAAGGTGTAATCGTGAAAGTAGCATTCTCACCGTTACTGTAGTCCGCATCCGGTCCGCCGGAATCATATAGCGTACCAAAACAGGCGGAGGTGAATGTCTCGTCACCAATATTAATGGCGGGGACGTATTCTTCCACGCACAGGCGGAAATCTCCTGCATTCGGGGTGCCGGATGGAGAATAGTCATTAACCCGGATGAAGTAAGTCGTATTCGGAGTCAGCCCGATAATGTCCACCTGTGCCGTTGCTTCGCCATCTGCAGCGGAAGCACAAAAGCTCAGATCTGCCAGGCCATCAAACATACATTCCCCGCGGTAGATATTGATTTGGGGGTTCAGGATGCTGCCATTGGGCCCATCTGTGGCGCCTTGCAAAGTCACTGTGACATCAATGATGTCAGCAGTAGTGGTAAAGGAGAACCATACGTCACGGTCGACACTTCCACCGTTGAAGCAGCCCGGGATATTCCCGAATCCAATATCGGAAGGCGTCGCATCGATATTGTCGTAGATTTCATCACCACAGGCCGGGAGCGCGCCAAGTGCGATTAAACCATCACAATCATCATTGACGGGTTGTGCAGAGAGGGCAAATGGTAAAAACAGTAGTACAGTGAGTGTGGAAAGTATTCTCATGCTTAGCCAGGTTAATGTTTGTTTTTCCAGCCTAAATCAGGCTTGAACTTGGCTAAAAATAATCAAAATTTGAAACTACAGCCCTTACATTTCTTCATCGGTCGGATGGTCAACATAAATCTGTGGTTAGGGGCTGGCATGAATGAAGGCGGCCACCTCCCGGATCACGTCAGGGTTTTTCATGAGCCGGTAATGCCCGTAGCCATTGGCAATGAGCATGCTTGCGTTGTCCCATGCCTCAAAAACAGAGCGGGCTTCCTCAATAGCAACGACGGCGTCCGTTTCATCATGAACGATCAGCACTTTTCCCACACTTGCTGAGATTTTTGCGTTGGAGGTGTCGGCGTGGTGGAGTGGGAACTTCACTTTTTGCTCTATATACCGGATAAACTCCCGGGCAGTAGGTGGCGGGACATTGAGGGTTTCCATAGCGTTGTTTAGCACCTTTTCCATTTTGTCCGGCACGCCGATCAGTACGAGCTTATCTACCTTGATGGAAGGGTCGAGGTTGGAAAGGGCAAAAGCAGTGGAGGCGCCCCCGAAGGAATGGGTGATAATGCCGTGCACTCCGCCAATCTGATTGATAATCGCCCGGACGGCCCCGCCAAAGTGGGGGAGGTTAGTCCGTTTGCCATCAGAATTACCGTGCGCCGGGCCATCGAAAGCGACCACGCGATATCCTTTTTCGACCAGTGGAGGGACAAACGTCCGCAGCGCTGTGCCCCGCGATTCCCATCCATGAACCAGGAGTATGGTCCGGCCTCCATAACCCCATTCATACCCTTTGAGCAACTGCCGGCCGTACATGAACTCAAACAAGCGGGCGCTTTCGAGCAGGGCGTCACTGGTTTTGTGCCGGGCGCGAATGCGGGGCGTGGAGAAAAAACGATACGCCAGCCTGGCCATGGCTTTGGGGAATATATACCCGAACAAACCAAACATCAACCGGATAACCTTTAAGACCGGTGGATATTGGACGGGCTGTTCCGGCGAAGGGTCCTGATAGTCGGAAGAGAGGTAGCGGATATCTTTCGTAATGGGCATGTATTTGGAGATTTAGGGTTGGAGTTGTTCAATCATCTGCAACAGCAACCGGGCTACCGGGCTGAAATATTGGTCTTCCTTGTGCAGCTGGGCGAGCATAATGCCCCCTTCCAGAGTGGCAATAAACTGGGTGGCAAAATCTTCGGGGGACACATCCGGGTGGATCTGCCTTTTTTCCTGCCCGTTTTTCAGGGTGGTCACAATCCGGTTGTGCCAAATCCCCACAGCTTTTATGGCATGTTCCCTGAGGAGTAGGTTGCCGTCATCCGCCTCAATAGCGGTATTCTGAATCGGGCATCCACCTTCCACAGGCGGCTGGGCAGCATGCTCCTTATAAAAGTAGACGACGGCTTTAAGTTTATCAATGGGGTGCTCAATGACGCGGGTCCGGGCCCGGACTTGCTGGTGCACCTGATCGACAGCGTGCTGAAAAGCAGCCACAGCAATGTCTTCCTTACTGGAAAAATTGCCATACACACCGCCTTTAGACAGTCCGGTCGCTTTTATGATGTCGCCCATTGAAGTCCCAGCGAACCCCTGCTGGTTAAATAATGCTGCGGCTTTTTCGATGATTTGCTGGCGTGTACGGTCTGATTTTGACATGGCTATCAGTATGGTTGACGCAAAAATAAACCGATCGGTCTGTAAATGCAACTTGCAGCGAAGGTAATCCCCGGGAATCAGAATAAAACTTTACCTTCGCACAACTATGAACCGGGTCTTTTTACATATCGGCAGCAATCAGGGCGACAGGCTCAGGAACCTCAAACTCGCGGCATCCGAGCTTAAGGCAACCGTTGGGCCCATCCTGCAGTTTTCCCGGATTTTTGAAACGGCAGCCTGGGGCGTCCGGGATCAACCCGACTTTCTTAATCAGGCGCTGGAACTGGAAACTGCTCTTGACCCTCTCGGGTTATTGGATACGGTCCTGGGGATCGAACTGGAAATGGGCCGGGTAAGAATTCAAAAATGGGGGCAGCGGCTGATTGATATTGATGTTCTGTACTACGGCGATGTCATCTGGGAGAGTGATCAGCTGACCCTGCCTCACCCGCATTTGCACGAGCGCAACTTCGTATTGGCTCCTTTGCTGGACATTGCCCCTGAGCTCGTTCACCCCCGCCTGAAGAAAACCACCCGTGAGTTGAAGGCGCTTTGCAACGATGCGCTACCGGCTTTGCCTTTCCGGGCGGAAGAATAGCGAACCTTCTGGTAGCTTCTCCGTTTGGTGAATATGAAACCCACTGTCGCTATTGCTGGAGCCACTGGTTTTATTGGTCGTTGGTTTATGAACCGGTACCGGCATAAATACCGGTTTATCGCCCTAAGCCGCAAGACCATGTCCCCGGAAAAAGCCGATCCCAATGTGGAATGGCGGCAGGTTGACCTTTACTCTCTTTCTGCCAGCCGGGAAGCACTTAAAGGGGCACACTACGCTTTGTACCTGGTACATTCCATGCGCCCTTCCACCCGCCTCAACCAAGGCTCCTTCGATAATACCGATTTATTGCTGGCGGACAACTTCGTCCGGGCCGCCGAGCTCAACGCCGTTCAGCAAATCGTTTTTCTGAGCGGCATCCTGCCGGAAGGGAAGCTGCCGGATGCCCGCCCGCTGCGAAGTCGTGCGGAAGTGGAAAAAACCCTGGAAAGCACATCTGTACCACTCACCACCCTTAGAGCCGGTATTATCGTCGGTCCGGGCGGGACTTCCTTCAAAATCATGGACCGCCTTGTGGACCGGTTGCCGCTAATGCTGTGCCCAAAGTGGACGCGCTCCAAGACGCAGCCCATCGGATTGGATGACACCCTCTGCGTCCTTGACACCGTTTTGGGGAATTCCGACTATTTCAATGCAGAGTATGATATCGCAGGGAAAGCGGTAACCACTTATTTTGATATGCTCAAAAGCCTGGCGAAGCTAAAGGGCCGCAAACGCTGGATTTACGCCCTGCCATTCAATTTGCCGGGGCTTTCCCGCCTGTGGGTGGCTTTGTTTTCCGGGCTGAGCCCGACCATGGTCTCCCCGCTGATCGCCACCTTGCGCTGGGACCTTAAAGGAAGGCCCAATCGGCTAATGGAAGAAGTGCCGCCCACTCAAAACTTTGAAGAGGCCGCGAAGCAGGCGCTGCAGCAGCGGAAACAGGTGCCTGCCCTGCCTTTAGCAGAAGAGCAGGAACGCAGAGAAGAAAAAAATACAGTACGAAGTGTTCAGCGCCTGCCTAATCCTGGCGATCACTCGGCTATATGGGTAGCCAGGCGGTACCAAACCTGGCTGCCCCGGCACTTTCGGTATCTTCTCAAAGCCGACCACCGGGGGCAGACTACGGTTTTTCGTATTGGAGGATTTGAACTGTTGCACTTAAAGTTTATCCCGGACCGCAGCGATGCGAACCGGCAACTGTTTTACATCGTTGGCGGGCAATTGGTGAAGCGCCGGGACCATGGCTGGCTGGAATTCCGAAGTGTGTTGGGCGGCCGGTACGTTATTGCGGCTATCCACGAGTTTGTGCCCCGTCTGCCTTGGCTGGTTTACAACCTGACGCAGGCACTAGCACACCTTTGGGTAATGTATCACTTCGGGCGCTACCTTAATTCCCAGCCTCTTGAGCGTCCTGACGGTCATAACGTTCCACTTTCCGACGGCTCTTAAGCGGCATATACCGGTAGGGGCGGTCCTGGAAATCCGTAACCAGAGAATCGGCTTCGCGGGTGAGGTTGGAGAGGTTGCGGTACAGAGCCTCGTCCTTCATGAGCTGTCCCAGCGTCCCTTCTCCTTCCTTAATGCCATCGACCAGACCGGAAATACCGGCGATTGCCTGGTTGGCATTTTCAAGCGTCCCTTTCAGTTCCTGTATGGAAGCATTGATCTCATTGACGGTTTTCTCCAGGTCGGCCGCCACCAACTGACTGCTCAGGCTATCTGCATTGGCGATAATTGCTGCAATTTTGGCATTGTTCTTTTCGAGATTACCGGTGATGGACTCGACGTTTTTTAGAGAACTGGCGATGTTGCCGGAGGACCGCCGCATGAGTTGGTCGAGCTGAGCGGTGGAGGAGTTGAGGTTAGCCATGGTCGCGTCCAGGTTGCGCATGGTATTGGCAATGGGCGATTGGCTTTCTTCGCTGAGCAGAGCATAGTTGAGCGTGTCGATGACCTTTTGAAGGCTTTTTTGAAGGATAGCGGCATAATCGCCAACNGCTTCCTCTCCGACCATGGAGTCCAGCAGGCCTCTGAATTCGCCCTCCAGGGTGTCACCGGGCTCCGCACAGTCGTCACCGGAACAGGGGGTATCGTACATCAGCTTGATGGCTTTACCACCCATGAAGCCGGTCGCTACAATGACCGCACGGGTATCCTTAGGGATTGTCATGCCAGGCTCCAAATCAAGGATTACCTCGACGGTGCGATCAACGTCATTGAGCAGATCAACTTTGGCAACGCTGCCCACGGGGACACCATTGATAAACACCTGCGTGCCTACCTGCATGCGGTCTACTTTAGGGTAGTAGACTTTATAGGTGTTGGATTTTAGCAAGACATTTTTGCCCATGATGAATTTATAGCCCCAGTAAGAGACCGCAATGGCTACAATAGCAAGAAGACCTACCTTTACTTCGTTTGACATGGTCGTGTTAGTTTAAGCGTCGCAAAGGTATAGCCCTTTAGGGTAAAACGGTAATTTTCGGCCGTTTACTTCTGCAGTGGGGCAGGAGCTGCCAGTCTTTGGCTCCCGCGACGCACTCACCTGCCAGTCCTCACAGGCGCTAAGGTGTGCCCAAAGCCTGCCGGACTTCATCCATAGAAATGCGTACACCATTGCGGTAAGCCACTATAAATGCACCAGGGAACCCGCGGTTTTCGAGTGATAGCTTAGCCTGAGTAGCGTGGTAAATAGAGGTGAAGTTTTTAGCCTGGTATTTGAAAAACTCTCCTTCCCGGACTACTTCAATCAGGTAACCGGTATTGTCCCATTTGGGGTGAGAGGTATCCAAAGGGTCTTTGGAGGCGGCCAGTTGAACATGCAGGCTGATCCCCAGATCGTCCAGCGTCGCTTCCCGGAGCATGGAGCGTTCCGCTGTGGTTTGCTGTGGCTGAGGCGTCAACGGCCGGATAGCGGGCTCGGGGCGAACCTCTACGCTTTCTGCTCGCTGTTGATACGCAGAAGGGGTGGGCCCGGCTGGCGGCGTATAGGGCTTGGGGGCCGCTTCTGGGGAACGGGCAACGAGATAGCGGCCCTTAGACAAAGGCGGTGGGTTGGGGTCAGGTCTTTGATCGGGTTGGGGCTGCTTGTCCTGCGGTAATACGCGTGCCGGAACAGCAACTGGCGCGGCGGCCAAAGGCTGGGCTTCCGGGCTGTTTTCTACCTGCCGACGGTAGTCTTCAAAAGCGGCGAGCATTGCTCCTGCCACCACCGCCTGCCCCTGTGGTGTCATCAGGTAAGCTTCCTCAGAACGGTTGCTGAGAAAACCGGTTTCCACCAACACACTGGGCATCGTTGTTTCTTTAAGGACCACAAAGCCGGCCTGCTTGACCCCCCGGCTCTTGCGGTTGGCTTTTGCAAAATGCCCCTCTACTTTTTCTGCAAACAGAATACTTTGTTCGAGGTAGGCACTTTGGAACATATTTAGCATAATATGCCCTTCCGGAGAATTGGGGTCATAATCATAGTTGGCCTCGTAATTCTCTTCCAGCAGGATCGCAGCGTTCTCGCGTTTGGCCACCTTCAGGTTATGTTCTGCCGTATGCAGCCCCATTACGTAAGTCTCGCTTCCTTTAGTAGCTGAGGAGCCAGGCATGTAGTTGCAATGGATGGAGATGAATAAGTCTGCATCGTTGCGGTTGGCAATTGCCGCTCGTTCGTGCAAGGGGATGAAAACATCGGAATCCCGGGTCAGGATCACATTAAGGTCCGGATAATGGAGCCGCATCTCCTGAGCCAGCTTCAGCCCAATAGCTAAAGCCAGGTGTTTCTCCCGGGAGTGCCCGCCGAGGCAGCCAGGGTCATGCCCGCCATGACCGGGGTCTATGACGACTGTTTTGATCCGGTATTCGGGCGGAAAACCAAGGGCGTGCCGAAAAGGCGGCAAGGGAAGTATCATCCCTTTAGAGAAATCCTCCGATAATCTGGCAGGTTTTATAACTTTGCCGCGCCTGTGCACCGGGCAGCCCGAATGATCGGAACCCGGAAGGCAGGTAGCCTCAGCCATAGCTGGTGCGGGAAAGGATAATGAAAAGTTAAACCCGGTACCGGTAAACGGCAAAGCGAGTAGAAACAGCGTTGGTAGAAAAGTTACCGCTTTCGTCATAAGCACAACTTAGAATTGTATCCTTGAAGACAAAGTTACCAATAATTATTGTATTCCTCTTGGGCATCTTGCCTAACCTACTGGCGCAGGCGCCTGTAAATGAGCGGGATAAAAGGCCGCCATCGGCTCAGGTACAGGTGGACAGCACTGTACGCGCTATGCCGGGGGATACTTTGCCGTTCAGTGCCAACCAGGTAAGGGCCCCTTTAGATACACCACCAAAGGATACCTTGTTGCCCCGCCGTCGTGAAACCCGCGAAATTTCTTTCTCCAAGGACTCCCTCGATGCTCCGGTACAATACTCCGCCGTGGATTCCATGGTGTATGATATTGCCAATCAGCGGGTGCACCTCTACGGGGAGGCAGAAGTGACCTATACGACCATTAACCTGAAAGCTGACCATATCATTTTTGACTGGCAGACCAACATCGTGACCGCATCGGGGATGCCCGACAGCCTGGGGAGGCCAGCGGGCCTGCCGGAGTTTTCGGATGCCAGTCAGAGCTTTACGGCGGACAGTATGCGCTACAACTTTTCAACGAAAAAAGGGGTGGTCTACGATGTGGTCACCACGCAGAATGATGTGGTGGTCCGCGGGCAGAAGTCCAAGTTTGTCACACAGGAGGCACAGGACAGCCTGTCGGAAGACCAAAATGTGGTGTACAGCTCCAATGCCATTTTTACCACCTGTACGCATGAGGAGCCCCACTTCGGCATCCGCAGCCGCAAGCAGAAGGTTATTCCCAATAAGCTGGTTGTGGTGGGGCCTTCCAACCTGGAAATTATGAACGTCCCTACGCCGGTTTGGCTGCCTTTCGGTTTTTTCCCGATCCCGCAGGGGCGATCGACGGGCTTGCTGTTCCCCCGCGATTATCAGTACTCTCCTCAGTGGGGCTTCGGTTTGGAAGGCATCGGCTGGTACTTTCCGCTGGGCGATCATTTCAACCTATCCCTTACGGGAAATATTTACCTGAAAGGGACCTGGGGCGTTAATGCGCTTTCCAACTACAATAAGCGCTACAAATACAACGGCAATTTCAATATCGGCTACGATGTCCGGAGAAGCGAAGACCTGGAGGGCAATATTTCCCGGCCAAGGTCCTTTATCTTTCAATGGAGCCACCAACAGGCACAGTCTGCCCATCCGACGATCAGCTTTGGCGGGTCCATTAATATACAGAGCAACAACTATCAGCAGCGGGTCCTCAACGATCAGCGGATCCTGGAGAACCAATTACGCTCCAACCTGAATTTTCGGAAAAACTGGCGGGACAAGCCCATCAACCTGACGGCTTCCTTCAACCATAACCAAAACTCCAATACAGGCGATGTTACGGTCAGCTTCCCTAACGTAAGGTTTCAGACACAGGCCATCAATCCGTTCAAGCGCAAAAACCGGACCGGGCCCGAGAAGTGGTATGAAGCCATCACCTTCCGCTACGATGCGGAGGCCCGCAACCGCTTTCAGGCTAAGGATTCCACGCTTTTTACACAGGAAACGATAGAAAATGCCCAGTTTGGTGTCCAACAACGGGCCAATCTCGGTACCTCTTTTAAAGTTCTTAAGTACTTCAACCTCAACCCTTCGGTCAACTATGATGAAGTGTGGTACCTGCGCACGCTGCGCCGGGACTTTGACCCTATGGCTTTGGAGCTGGATACGATTTCGGATAGGGGCATAGATTTTATAGATACCCTTTCCTACGGCGAAATCACCGAGCGGCAGGTAGGCGGTTTCGAAGCCTACCGGCAGTTTAACGCCAGCGTCAGCCTGAATACACAGATTTTTGGGACCATGCGCTTTGGGCAGGGCTGGCTGCGGGGCATCCGCCATGTGATGAAGCCCAGTGTTTCCTTTGGCTACACACCGGACTATACCGATCCTGACCTGGGCTATTTCCGGGAGGTGAGGGACCCGAATACCCGGGATGAGTTTGATACCTACTCCATCTTTCAGGGGGGCATTTTTGGCAGCCCCTCCACTGCCGGGCAGCAGATGAGTATTGGCTACAGCCTCAACAATATTTTTGAAGCAAAGTACTTCTCCAAAAAGGACTCCACGGAAGAGAAACTAAAGCTCTTTGATAACATCATCGTATCGGGTAATTACAATTTTGCAGCAGACTCTCTCAAGTGGAGCCCGGTCAATATTTCGGGTACAACCCGGATGTTCAAAGGCATGACTACAGTGGGCCTGCGCGCTACTTTTGACCCCTATCGGGTAAACGAGAACGGCCGGCGGGTGAATGATTTGCTTTGGGAAACCGAGAACCGCTTCCTGCGTTTTGATCAGGCAACGGCCCGCTTCAATACCAACCTGACCGTTGGGAAGATCAGAGCCTTATTCCAGGGCGATAAGGAGGAGGAAATTTATGATGCGGAAGCAGAACTGGAAAGACAGGAAAGAGGACTGCAGCGGGTAGAAGAAAAGGACTTCCTGAGTCTGTTTGAGAATTTTCGCATCAGCCACAACCTTTCCCTCAATTGGGAGGGCATGCCGGACGGGCGGGATACTTTCTTCATCGCGACCAATACCATCAACTGTAGCGGCAGCATTCAACTGACGCCCAATTGGTTTATCAATGTCGGTAACTTTGGATATGATTTTGTGCGTAAGGGGATTACTTACCCATCTGTAGGCTTTCAGCGGGACCTCCATTGCTGGGAAGCCGGAGCCAACTGGCAGCCGCTCCGGGGTACCTACAGCTTTTATATCCGTGTAAAACCTGGCTCACTGGACTTCCTGAACATTCCTTACAACCGAACGAACGGGGACGGACGAGGGCAATTTTAAAAAAGGGGGCGGAAGCTGGACTACTTGCTAGCTTCCGCCCCCTTAACGGTTATGCCGTTTTACGTTTAAGCTACCTGCCGACGCTGCTGCATCCGCACCAACATACTCATGAACAGCCCAATCATCATCATCGTTGAGCCCAGCCAGAACAGGTTGATGCCGGGAAATTCGATAGCCTCCAGTACTATATAATCGGCACGCAGGGAGTCGGTCGCTACCTCAAATGGGATTGGGTGCTCGCCTCCGGTTTCCGCCTGCCCAATCATGACCTCCACGGTTTCTTCCTGTGGGTTGATACCGGTAAAGCGGAAGTGCAGCCCCAGCTCGGAGATTTCGTCTTTGAGATTGAGGGGGCGGCTGCCGCGGATGAGGTATAGCGGTTGTGCCATATAGGAATTCCCATCCTGCCCCTGTACGCTAATCATAGCACTTACGGCAATGTCCTCTTCCTGAGGCTCGTAGGCTTCATGCTCCGGGTTCTTGTTGAAACCTGCAAACTGAATGGTGTGCCCGTTGTACGTAATCTGATCTCCTTCCTTAAAGGTGAATGGCTGGTACTCCATATTGACCTCCCGGCCAAATATGGCATCAAAAATACCTTCACTCAGCCGCACTTTGGAGCTGATGTCATTGACCTGCACCGGATAGCTGTAGAGCATTTGCCCCCGCAGGACCAGCACTGGCTGAACAATAAACACGCTGTCTTCATCCAGGCGTTGAATACGGATGGTGGCTCCGATAGGCAAGTCTCCTTCTTCCTTGGCGTAATCAGGATGAGAAGGGTCCCGGTCAATGCTGACCAGCTCTGCCCGGAAGCGTTTCACAAAGAAGGTATCCTGATCTCGGATAGGCACGGTGTCCTGAAAGGCGATCGTCTCTCCGATCAGCGCTTCGTACACCTTGTAGTTCAGGCTGTCTTCCCGGTTTTTGCGGTACTCCATATCGATTTCCACCCGGGGCAGGGACGCAATATGGGTGAAAATGTCGCGGTCCAGATAACGCTTGGTCGACGGATTGGAGGCGGCAACCTTGGTAAAGGATTTGTCGTAAAGGATATTCGGATACAGGTTGAACTCCTCGACCACATCCCCGGAAGCATCCCGCCGCTTGTAGTTCACCTTGAAGGTACGGGAGAACTGGCTCACGGTATCAGAAACATAGGTCACTTCGTAATCGCCCATGATCAAAGGGGAATCCTTGAAGAGGATGACATTTTTGCGCAGCTGGTCTTCGGTGGCGCCCTCAATCAGTCCTTCCATCACGAAGGTATTGTTGGAAATTACTTCCTGATTCAGTCCGGAGGCCAGAATACCGATAATCATCATACCGAAACCCACATGGGAAACCGCAGAGCCTGCCATCTTAAGCCGGGCTTTAGCTACAGTAAACAGGTAGTCCACATTAGCGACGATGGTAAACCAACCAAAGAATAACATGACGGTATACTGCCAGGCATTCATGGCGATCCAAAGTGTGGTCAGGTAGGTCAGCAGAGCTGCAATGCCAAGGGCTGCAACCGTATGAATGCTAAATTTCTTAAGCTGTTTGCTAAAATTAGGCTCCCGGAAGCGCAGGTACTGACTGACGCCGGAAAGCAGGCTTATAAAGACAGCAATCCAGATCTGGTATTTGTTATAATGCGGTACCGGATCGGTGATGACGCGGCCGATATAGTCCGGATTGAAGTATGTCATGATCTTGTTGTACACCGGAAGCGAGGTGGAAGCTGAGATAATCAAACCGGAAAACAAGAGTACCAATGAGCCAATGAACATCCAAAATTCCCGGGAGGCAGTGGCTTCTTCTTTTTGAGGTGCCGGAATGCTGCTATACCGCTTGCCGATCAGTGCTGCTGACAATACGATGTAAAAACCAATGAGCAAAATCAGCTGGGTTTCCAGCCCCATTTCCGTAAAGGCATGCACGGAGGTATCTCCCAGCACCCCGCTCCGGGTCAGGAAGGTGGAGTAGAGAATGAAGATAAACGTCAGTGCGTAAAAAACATGGGTACTGCGAATAGAATGCCCCGTAGCGTTAGCGATCAGGTTGGTATGAATACCGGCAATGAGGAAAAGCCAGGGCACCAGCGACATATTTTCCACCGGATCCCATGCCCAGTACCCACCAAAACTAAGGGCTTCGTAGGCCCATGCGCCGCCCATCAGGATGCCGATACCCAGGATGGCACCGCTAAAGAGGCTCCAGCGCAGGGCAGGCTTCAGCCAGGCTTTGTGGTCGTTTGTCCAAAGAGCTGCTATGGCGTAGGCAAATGGAATAGTCGTGGAAGCAAAGCCCAGGAACAAGGTGGGTGGGTGGATGGTCATCCAGTAGTTTTGCAGCAGCGGATTAAGACCGGTGCCGGTAATCTGAGAGACGTAATCTGCACTTTGAAAAATCGGTGCATCGACCATATCCCGGAGCAACATCATAGGGTTGCTGCCCAGTCGCATCGGGTCGTCTCCAAACCCGATATAAATACCGAGGATCATGGAGCCCAAAAAGACCTGTACGGAAGACAGCAGCGAAAGGGTAGGCGCTTCCCAGCGCCTGCCGGTAGCCATGAGGACGCCGCCGAGCACGATGTGCCAGAACATCCATAACAGGAAGCTGCCTTCCTGCCCTTCCCAGAAGGCTGAGAAAATGTATTTCATGGGCAGGTCTTCTGAGACGTGCGCCTGAACGTACTGATACTCATAATACTGATTGATCATCACGTAAAACATGGTACCAATCAGTGTAAAAACAGAAATGCCGTGAATCAGGAAGGAAAACCGGCCGATCCGGAGCCAGTTAGCCGCCTCAGCGGGCTGTTCGCGGCGCTGTGTCGCGAAAAAGTAAGCTATCGTAGAGAGCAATGCCGTAGAGAATCCGAGCATGATCGCCATTTGGCCTATATGCCCCGGAATGAGGTGTTCGCCTACGTACTGAATGTCTTGCATGGAGTGTTATCGTTGATCGAAAATTTGCTTGTTGCAGCGCTATGGGCTACCTGTTCTGTTATTGGCTGAGTGTAGCAAACCCCGAAGACTTCGGGAGGCTCCGGGGTTTACACCTTTGGTTAGGAAGAACCAGCCCTATCCTGCCTCGCTCTTGATGTAAACCTCTTCTTCTTTATACTTGGAAGGGCACTTCATGAGCATGTCCGTGGCCACAAACTCGTCCCCCTTCATAGAACCGGTCAGTACGATCTGCTCAGAAAGCTCAAAGTCCTCAGGTTTTTCTGAAAGCAGGACGACCTTGCGCTCATCTCCTTCCGCATCCTTGATGTAGAAGCTAAAGTAGTTGGGGTCTACCTCAGGGTCATAGTGCATTTCCTTATCTTTGGAAAGCTGCCCGGCAATTTTGACCCGCTCCCCGCTTTGTTCTGCATCAGCGAAGGTGGCATAAGTGCTCATGTCATCCGCTGCGCTCGTGAGCATAGCGATGGCAACCCCTACCATAATGATCGCGATGATATATATTTTCTTCATGACATTAGCTGTTTGTCTACAGTTTATAAGCCGGATACTCCGCGTTGATTGAATTTGATAAAACTGTAATGAATACAAACATACGGTTAGTTTGTTCCTGAAGGGCGCTCCGGCATGGTCAAATCGTTGTCAATTCTGCAAAGGTAGGCAAGGGGGGCGTTTTTGTGGGTGATTTTTGTCAGAAAATGCGACTGAGAATGACTGATCTCCTTACAATGCCTATATTTGGCTACCTAAAAAAATGCCCCTGCCTATGAATGAACGAATTATCGTCAACCTAAAGAACCTGGCCATTGAGCAAATGGACCATCAGGTGCTGGGCGGTGTCTCTTTGAACATCACCAGAGGTGAGTTCGTCTACCTCATCGGGCGGACCGGCAGTGGCAAGTCAAGCCTGCTCAAAACCCTCTATGGTGCCCTGCCGCCGGGGCCGGGTAAAGGTGAAGTGGCTGGTTTTGACCTCGCTAAGCTCAACCGTAAAACTATTCCACTTCTGCGCCGTAAGCTGGGCATTGTCTTCCAGGATTTTAACCTGCTTTCCGATCGTACCGTTGAGGATAACCTTCGTTTCGTACTCGAAGCGACCAATTGGAAGGACGAGCAAAAAATGCAGGCCCGCATGTCAGACGTGCTCGAACAAGTCGGGCTGAAGGGCAAAGAACAAAAACGCCCGCACCAGCTCTCCGGCGGCGAGCAGCAACGCGTAGTCATTGCCCGCGCCCTGCTCAATAAGCCGGAACTCCTCATTGCCGATGAACCCACCGGCAACCTCGACCCGGAAACTTCCGATGATATTCTTTTGCTCCTGCGCCGCCTTGCCCAGGACAACGATACGGCCGTCCTGCTTGCTACTCACGATTACCGAATCATCGAGAACTTCCCGGCCCGTATCATCCGCTGCATCAATGGCAGGGTAATGGATGATGAAGGCTTTAAGGTATAAGCGTCACTGCATTTGACGAACCGCCTCCTCCGCCTCCTGCACGGGTAGCTGGCAGACTTTATTCTGACAGACATATATAAAGGTTTCCCCTTCCTGCAGTTTCCCTTTCAGTAACTCCAGGCTGCCTTCAACAGCACCACCCAGAAATAGAGCATTGGGCAGGTAACGCTGTTGCAGGGCCTGCCGCTTTTCAGCGAAAGCTTCCCCTACGATGGCCACTTCGTATAGCGGGTAAGTCAGCTCACTGTACAGGTTCATCCAGTTAGAGAAGTAAGAAGGGGCAGTAGTCTCCTCCATTTCCCCGACCATGCGATGCAGCATTTGCCGGGCCCGCTGGGTGTAAGTGGTGTCGTAAAGGTACGTGCCCAGGTGCAGCAGGGCGCGGCCCATTGCGGAGTTGCCGGACGGGATGACATTATCCTCGGTTTTTGCCGTCCGTGCTATAAGCGCCGGATCGAGGTCGGAGGTGTAGTACAGCATCGGGCTGTCTTCAGCGGAGAAATGCTCAAGGGCATATTGGGCAAGGGACTCCGCACGTTTCAACCACTTTTCCTCAAAGGTAATTGCGTACAGGTCTAAAAAAGCCTCGACCGTAAAGGCATAGTCATCCAGAAAGCCGTTGATCTTGGCTTGTCCGTCCTTGTAGGTACGGAGGATGCGCCCCTCATCCTGCACCAGCTTTTCCTGAAGCAGTTCACCAGCACGGACGGCGGCATCACGGTAGCCCGGCGTTTGCAGCGCCTGAAAGGCATGGGCATAGCCGCTGATCATCATGGCATTCCAGCTAGTCACCTGCTTGTCGTCCAGTCCGGGGCGTGGGCGTTTGGCGCGGGCCGTAAAGAGTTTTGACCCGGCATCGGCGATGATTTGACTTAATTCAGACGAAGACAACTTGTACTCATCCAAAATTTTCTGCACATTTTTTTCTCGTATCAAAATGTTGCGTCCTTCCCAGTTACCGCCGGGGTGGAAACTGTAATAATCCATGAAAACCTGAGCCATCTGTCCTTCACCGAGCACCGCAGTCACCTCCTCGGCGGTCCAGGTGTAAAAGCGGCCTTCTTCCCCTTCGCTGTCTGCATCAAGGCTGGAGTAAAAACCGCCTTCTGGGCTGGTCATTTCCCGGGCGATAAACTCCAGAGTTTCTTCAAGAACAGATTTGTAGGCCTCATTTCCTGTCAGTTGGTAAGCCTCACTGTAGAGACTGACGAGCTGTGCGTTGTCGTAGAGCATTTTTTCAAAGTGGGGCACTTCCCATTGGGTATCGGTGGAATAGCGGGCAAAACCTCCGCCGAGGTGGTCGTACAGCCCACCGCTCATCATAGCATCAAGGGTGGTTGTGGCAAAGCTGAGCAGGCTGTCCTGTCCGGTGAGCGCATGCTGCCGAAGCAAAAACCGGAAGACGGAAGGCAGGGGGAACTTAGGCGCACCTTTTAGCCCTCCGAATTGCAGGTCCGCTTGTTCAAGGATGGCTGAGGCGCCTGTCTGCAAAGCATCCGGTGATAGTTCAGATGATTCCTTCAGTGGTTTGGGGCGGCTGACCGATTGGATGCCCTCGGCCAGAAGTTGCCCGTATTCTTCCAGTTTGGCCCGGTCGGTTTGGTATAATTCGGCGAAGTATTTCAGCACCTCCAGCCATTCCTTTTTCGGGAAGTAAGTACCTGCCCAGACCGGCTGTCCGTTAGGCAGCGCGAAGGCATTCAGGGGCCACCCGCATCCCCCCTCAGCCGCCAGCTGACAGGCCGTCATGTAAATATTGTCGACGTCCGGGCGCTCTTCCCGGTCCACTTTAATCGCTACGAAGTTTTCATTCATAATGCGGGCTACCGTCGAGTCTTCAAAGGATTCGTGCTCCATCACGTGGCACCAATGGCAGGCCGCATAGCCCACGCTGATAACGATGAGCTTGTCTTCCTCTTTCGCTTTTTGCAGGGCTTCCGCTCCCCAGGGGTACCAGTTGACCGGATTATGGGCGTGCTGCAGCAGGTAGGGGCTGCTTTCGTTGACGAGGGCGTTCGTGTGTTCATGGGCTTGGTTAGCGCCGCTACAGCCGGCCAGAAGCACGAGCAGCCCAAACAGGCAGAAACTGGGCCATTCAGAAATACACATTTTCAGGTAGTTTAGTCTGTTCATCGAAGGTGATAATAAAGGTAAATGGGGGGAGAGGGATGTCCATGATGCCAAATGTGCGGAAAAATGAGGAAGAAAGAGGCAATCGACATCTCTTTTTTATTCGAGCTTGCATAAATCATATTTGAAACAAGTAAACGTATCTTCTGATGCTAAATACGCAGAAAACAAATCTTTTTTCAACTCAGTAAAGCTGGTATATACTTCCCATCTGCTGACGCAAGCCTTCCTGTTTGCTTTTTGTGAATCTCAATCCGGGCACATTATTTCTTTGATTACAGGTTTTCCGCAGAATAAAATAGTGTGTGCTCGGTCCTGTTTATGATGCATATCAGGAGGATTGGCGATAAAAGTCATTATATTAGCGTTTGACCTTTTCTATTATTGTATTGATCTAAAACATATTACAACTATGAAAAAGCCTATCGCAATCGCTGCGGCCCTGCTGCCCGTTACCCTTTTTGCCCATAGCGGGCACGGAGTTGGGCATGGCGGCCAATTTTTCCACTATTTGGCCTCGCCAGACCATTTGATTCCTATGGTACTGGCTTCTGTAGCCGTTATCGGTTTTTTTGTTTACCGAAAAGCGCAACGGAATAATGCATGAAATGTCGATCGCTCTGGGCGTTGTTGATATAGCAGAAAAGGCTTTCCGGGAGTCGGGCGCTTCCCGCATTAAGTCCATTACACTCCAAATTGGAGCACTGGCGGGCGTGCAGTTGGAGTCCCTGTATTTCGTTTGGCCTTCTGCTGTAGCCGGCACCTCCCTCGAAGGGGCAGATCGGATCATTGAAAGTACAGATGGGCAGGCGGTATGCCTGGAGTGTGAACAAACTTTTGCGCTGAAGCATCATTTTGATGCCTGCCCATACTGCAACAGCTATTTTAAAAAGATTACCGCCGGCAAAGAGCTGAACGTGAAGTCCCTTGCTTTCATACTGGACGAATCGCCTCAGTCGGCACCTTCCAATAATTGAACTATTATGTGCGGAGTTTGCGGATGCGGCAGCGATGCCCAGGGGCCTAAAGTAGCCTTGCCTTCTGAAAAAGGCCACGACCATCACCACCATCATGAGCACACCCATGGCCATGACCACCACCACCATCATGGGCATGACGATCATGGTCATCACCATCATCACGGGCACGATCACCATCACCACCACCTCGGGCATGACCACAGCCACGATCATGGCAGGCAGGCGGTGGTGGAACTGGAGCAGAACATCCTGCATCGCAATCAGCTGCTGGCTGAGCGCAACCGGGGGTATTTTGCAGCCAAGAATATGCTGGCGATTAATCTGGTAAGTTCTCCCGGATCAGGGAAGACCTCCGTGCTGGAGCGTACCCTGCGCGAGATGAAAGACCGAACTGATTTTTATGTCATTGAAGGAGATCAGCAAACGTTTAACGATGCAGATCGGATTGATGCCGTAGGCGTACCAGTGGCACAGGTGAATACCGGTCAGGGCTGCCACCTCGAAAGTGATATGGTACAGCAGGCGCTGCAAAAACTCAAGCCGCGGGACGGCAGCTTGTTATTTATTGAGAATGTAGGCAATCTGGTCTGCCCGGCCATGTTCGACCTTGGCGAAAACTACCGGGTGGTCATCATCAGTACCACGGAGGGAGATGACAAGCCTATTAAATACCCGGATATGTTCCATTCGGCTCAGTTGTGCCTGATCAATAAGATTGACTTGCTGCCTTACGTGAATTTTGAAGTGGAAAAAGCGATGGACTACGCCCGCCGGGTCAATCCACACATTGAATTTCTGGAAGTTTCTGCCACCAATGGCGAAGGTATGGATGCCTGGTACGCGTGGCTGGAAGCTCGTCAGACTGAAAATTCCTGATTATGTGCTTAGCGATTCCAGGGAAACTCGTTGCCATTACTGAAGAACTCGATGAAACTTTCCGTATCGGAAAGGTTTCATTCGATGGCATTATGAAAAAGGTAAACCTGACGATGGTACCGGAAGCCAAAGCGGGCGATTATGTGCTCGTGCATGTTGGCGCTGCCATTCAGGTGGTGGATGAAGCTGAGGCACGGGAGACCTTCGACCTGCTCAAAAAAATGGGCGAGCTTGATGAGCTGACGCCCGGATCAGCGGAGCAGGGGCTGCCTTAAACCCTCGCCGTACGTTGCCGCAACAGATGGTCAGCCAGTGTCAGAGCGGCCATAGCTTCCACGATGGGGACTGCCCGGGGCACTACGCATGGATCGTGCCGCCCTTTGCCTTCTACCGTTACTTTCTCGCCGGCTTCGTTTACCGAATCTTGTGCCGGGACTATCGTAGCCACCGGCTTGAAGGCAAGGCGGAAGTAGATGTCCATACCGTTGGAAATACCGCCCTGTACGCCTCCGGAGTGATTCGTATCGGTGATGATACGATCGCCTTCTGTACGGAATACATCGTTGTGCTCACTACCGCGCATGCTCACGCCGTCGAATCCGGACCCATACTCGAAACCTTTACAGGCATTGATGCTCAGCATGGCTTTCGCCAAATCGGCGTGAAGTTTGTCGAATGCAGGTTCGCCCAATCCGGGCGGGCAACCGGTAATTACGGCACTCACGACGCCGCCCACCGTATCTCCGGCTTTGCGTACTTCCTTGATATAAGCTTCCATCTGACCGGCCATCTCCGGGTCTGGGCAGCGCACCGGGTTAGACTCGGTCAGCTGAAGGTTGAGTTCCTGATAGCTTTTGTCCAATTTAAGGTGCCCCACCTGACTGACATAAGCTTTGATGTCAATGCCGTATTGCTGCAGCAAAAGCTTTGCAATAGCGCCCCCGGCAACCCGCGCAGCGGTCTCCCGTGCAGAAGAGCGCCCGCCGCCCCGGTAATCGCGGCGCCCCCACTTGGCATGGTAGGTGAAGTCGGCATGGGAAGGGCGGAACTTATCAGCAATATGGCTGTAGTCTTTTGAACGGGCATCGGCATTGTAAATCACCATAGAGATTGGGGTGCCGGTGGTAGCCCCCTCAAAAACGCCGGAAAGGAATTCCACTTTGTCGGCCTCTTTGCGCTGAGTGACGATTTTGGACTGTCCGGGCCGCCGTCGTGCGAGCTCCTCCTGTACGAATGCTTCGTCAATCCCGAGTCCGGCCGGGCAGCCGTCTAAAATCAGCCCGATGGCCCGCCCGTGGGATTCCCCAAAAGTTGTTATCCTGAATAGTTGTCCGTAGGTATTGCCCGCCACAATTGGTCGATTTAAATTCGAAAAGCCCCAAATTTAGGTTGGGGGAAGGGAAAAAGTTAATTTAGCCGCCCAAAATTTCAGTTGGGCAAATAAATAAACCTAGCGGGAACTCGGCTGTTTAGAATTACTGTTTGAGCATTGCCTAAATGAAGAAGATGCAACTGTTACCGAAAGATCTGTTCGAGAAATTAGAGTTTGATAAAGTACTGCACCTGCTGGAGCAGGAGTGCATGGGTGAGCCGGGCCGGGCTTTGGTGCGTGAACTGGTGCCCTCCGACCGGAAATCGCAAATTGAGGTGGCGCTGAGTGAAGCACAGGAGTTTGCGCGCTCAATAGAGCACAATGACCACTTCCCGGTGCGGGCCTATGAGTCGGTAGATGAGGAGCTGGAAATGCTCAAAGTAGAGGGTTATGTCCTGCCTATCAGGGGGTTGCAAAACCTGAACCTTATCCTGCTGTTCACCCGGGATGTTTTCCGCTTTTTTAATGCGAGGCGGCGGGAAACCTACCCTACGCTCTACAAGGTCATTCGCGAGGTGTCCTTCAATGAGGACCTGATCAAGGCCATTGAGGGGGTTATCGATGAAGAGGGGAACATCCGCCCGGATGCCTCTCCGGAATTGATGCGCATCCGCCGCCAACTGGGCTCCAAGCAAAAAGAGCTGGAGCAGAAATTCCGCGTCATCATTAATCAGTATCGCTCCAAGGGCTGGCTGACGGATAATGTGGAGAGCTTCCGTAACGGCCGCCGGGTGCTTAGTGTCCCTTCCGAGCATAAGCGCAGCATCCGAGGTATTATTCACGATGAGTCGACTACCGGTAAGACGGCTTTTATCGAACCGGAAGGCATCATCGAGATCAACAACGACATCTTTGACCTGGAAACGGACGAAAAGCGGGAGATTTACCGCATTCTCCGGGAGCTCAGCGCGGAGCTTCGCCCTTATCGGGAGGACATCCGCGTCTATCAGGAGATTCTCATCCACTTTGATTTTGTGCAGGCTAAGGCCCGCCTTGCCCGGCAGATGAATGCGGTTATGCCAAAGACATTGTTCAGCCGGCCACACTTCGGGATTAAGCAGGGGCGGCATCCGCTTTTATACCTGAAGAACAAACGGTTGGACAAAGTCACGGTCCCTTTCGATTTTATCCTCTTTAAGGGCAACCGCATCCTCATGCTCAGCGGGCCCAACGCCGGTGGTAAGTCTATCACCCTGAAGTCGATCGGCTTGATGCAGCTGATGTTGCAGGCTGGGCTATTAGTACCGGTGGATGAGGAATCAGAAATGGGTATTTTCAAAGCCCTCTTTGCCGACATTGGCGATCAGCAGTCTATAGAGGATGACCTGAGTACCTATAGCTCGCGCCTGGAAAATATGCGAAACTTTTTGGAGCGTTCAGACAAGGAATCACTGGTTTTGATTGATGAATTTGGCTCCGGGACGGACCCGAAAATCGGTGGGGCTATTGCGGAGTCCATTCTCAAGCAGCTCAATGAGCAGCGGATATACGGGGTCATTACGACCCACTATTCCAACCTCAAAATCTATGCTTTCAAGACCAAGGGGATCGTCAATGCTTCCATGAATTTTGATAAGGATACGCTTTCACCGACTTACGAATTGCAGGTGGGGCGGCCGGGCAGTTCCTATGCTTTCGAGATTGCCCAGAAGAGCGGGCTAAGCAATAAAATCCTGAATTACGCTAAGCACCGGACCGGCAAAAACGAAAAGGCGGTGGACCAGTTGCTCGTGGAATTGCAGCAGGAAAAGCAGGAAGCGGAGGAGAAACTGGCTGAACTGACCGATAAGCAGAAGAAGCTGGACGCCCTCATCAAGAACTATGAGCAGCTCCATAAAGAACTGGAATACCGCCGCAAAAAGGTCAAACTGGAAGCCAAGGAATGGGCCCTGCAACAGACCTCAAGGGATAATCGGGAGATGGAAAACCTCATCCGGGAGATCAAGGAACAACAAAACCTGGAAAAGGCGAAGCGGATTTCCCAGCAGGTGAAACAGCAGCGCGGTAAACTGGCAGAACAGGTGACAGACTTGCGCGAAAAAATCTACTATGAGCCCACAGAAAAGGACAAAAAGAAAGAGGCCATCAAAGCCGGCGACTTCGTGAAAATGAAGACGGGCGGGGCAACGGGTACGGTAGAGTCTATTGAGAAAAATCGGGCGGTGGTCCGAATGGGGGAAATGCGGATGACCATTAAGCTAAGGGATTTGCAGCACGCCAATGCCCCCCTTGAAGTGCAAAGTGGCAAGAGCGTGCAGTCTCAGACCTCTACGGACACGGCGAGCTTTCAGCCCAAGCTGGATATCCGGGGCATGCGTTATGAAGAGGCGCTGAAAGTGGTGGAGGATTTTGTGGATCAGGCGCTGATTGCTAATGCGGCCCACCTGGAGATCGTGCACGGGAAGGGTAGTGGTGCGTTGCGGGAAGCGGTACGCCGAAAGTTGCGGGAATACAATGTGCCGATGGACATTACGCATCCGCCTCAGGAGCGTGGGGGCGATGGGGTGACTTTGGTGGAGATGTAGTTTTGGGGTTTCACGCGGAGGCCGCGGAGGGGTTTCACGCGGAGGCCGCGGAGGGGTTCACGCAGAGGTCGCGGAGTGGGATGTGGAAAAGGGCTGGTCAGGTTTGAGGAACCTGGTCAGCCCTTTTTAGTTGCGGGTGCAAGCTTTTAGACTATGTTGGGAATTCGTTTTTGGAGCGAATGCAGTCAAATTTTATTCTGAACAAGGCACGATGAAGGAGCATAGCCCAAGCTAAGTGACTGAAGAGTAACGAAGTGCAGGATAAAATTTGGCAAATGCAGCCCAAAAGGTGAAACCCCAAC
>PR_CR_10_Liq_3_inCRDRAFT_1000096_pt1 | contig 25891 bp, 24 predicted proteins | sample PRCRCaboRojoPR_2_FD_10240 | JGI IMG/M metagenome (IMG submission 10240)
GCCGGGCATCGAACAATGGGTTCGACCACTTCCAGTGCCGCCGAGCCAATGTGAAGGGTGCGTCCGATCCAGTGTGTCTCTTCGAATGCGGGTATCCCTTTGATGATCAGATTTCCCCGAAATCGTGCCGGATTTGGCGCGGTCTGCGTGTGCTTTGCAATGTGCTCGACCGTGGCTTGGTTGATGATCGATACATAGGGCGTTGGTTCGTCCGTGAGGCCTTGGGCCAAGGAGGTGAGCTCCATCGGGGGTAGTTCTGGCCAAAGCTCCCGAATCCAGTCTGCAAGTGTTTGATCAAGGACCAGCGGTCGAGGCAGTGTCAGTGTTGATTGCCCAACGCTGAATGTGACTTCGCTGGTTTGCCAATCGACTGTAACGAATTGCAAAACATCTGTTGTTGCCGACTGTAAAAAGTATTTTTTCGGTCGCCACCGAGTTCGATCTGGTGCACTACGATGGGTGTATTCAAGTGCATATTGCCGATCTTCTGGCAGCGTTTGATCGACCTCGAGCGTTACGGCTTCACACGGCTCGCCTGCAAACCCTTTGATTGGATAGCGAATGATCGATGCGACATGACTCATGCGTCCACCGGATGCTCACACAGCTCGAGCAACACACCTTCGGTGTCTTTGGGATGCACAAATGCCACCTTGGTGCCGTGAGCGCCTGGTACAGGTGATTCATTGATTAAGGTGAAGCCCGCCTCTTTGAGGCGCGCGAGTTCAGCCTCAATGTCTGTCACGGTGATTGCAAGCTGCTGTAACCCACCTTTACCGGCATTTTTTTCTAAAAATTTGGCAATTGGGCTCGTTGGTTCAGTCGCTGCGATCAGCTCGATGCAGGATTCGCCAATTTGGAAAAATGCGGTTTCGACCTGTTGGCTGTCGACGCGATCGCGTCCCGTGCACTGAAAGCCAAGTCCTTCATAGGTTTTGATGGCCTGATCAAGATTGGTAACGGCAATTCCGACGTGATCAATTTTGTGCAACATGGCGTGTGTTCTCCATCTAAGTCAGCGTATGCTCCGCGATAGCATATAAGAAAAAGGAGGGTGACATGTTTCGGTCGATCTTGATTGATGACTTCATGACAACAAACCTTGCCACAGCCACTGAAGACATGAACTTATTAGCGCTGGTTGATCTGTTGTTACGGCGCGGGATTTCAGGTGTGCCGGTTGTTGATTCCACTGGGCATTTGGTCGGCGTCATCTCAGAGCATGATTGTTTGTCACAGATTCTGGTTGGGACCTACCAAGGCGATGTGGATGGACGGGTTGGTGATGTGATGTCGAGATTACCCGAAACCATCACATCCGGGACCAGTATCGTTGAGGCCGCAGCGCAGATGGTGGAATCCGGTCGCCGTCGCCTGCCAGTGGTCGATGCCGAGGGATGCTTGGTCGGCCAGATCTCAAGGGCTGACTTGTTGCGGGCTGTCAGAGCCTATGAGATCCCGGATGAGGGAAGCCCTCACTGAGTCGATGACAGTGCCTGTTTGAGTGGGTCTAAACAGGCCATGGCAGCCGCTGGTGGCGCCATCTCACCATGCTGTACGGCTTGGTAATTGCGTTGATAGATCCGGCGCCAAGTCGGGTCTGTTTTGAGAAGCTCAGCCACTTGATCGTTTAACAAACGTTCAAACCATTGCAGTGCTTGCGCAGTACGTCTGGCCTCAATGGTTTCAGCACCGGTCTCAAAGTAGGCCTCGATGCGAGTCCACAAGGTGTCGATGCCCCGTGGTTTCAGTGAACTGACCGATAGCACTTCTGGGGTCCAGAATCCGCTGTGGTTTAAAAATCCCATGGCATTTTTGTAGTGCATGACAGACTGGTTAGCCATACGTTCAGCTTCACCGTCAGCCTTATTGACGACAATGAAGTCTGCCAATTCAAGAATGCCCTTTTTAATGCCCTGAAGTTCGTCGCCTGCACCGGGTTGCATTAAGACGACGAACAGATCAGTCATGGAGTGCACTTCATACTCGGATTGGCCGACGCCAACCGTTTCAACCAGGATGACATCAAAGCCTGCCGCTTCAGCGACGAGGATGGCTTCACGGGTCCGATTGGCAACGCCACCTAAAGAGCGCCCAGCTGGGGAGGGACGGATAAAGGCATGGTCTTCTCGAGACAAGCGTTCCATCCGCGTTTTATCACCCAAGATCGAACCACCATGGAGCGGCGATGAGGGATCAACGGCCAGCACACCCACGCGTTTACCCAAGCCAATTAAATACAGGCCAAAGGCCTCGATAAAGGTCGACTTACCGACGCCTGGGACACCAGAAATTCCGATCCTGAGAGATCCACCGGTTTGAGGTAAGCAGGCATCAAGAAGGGCGGCTGCAGCCTGACGATGGGCCGACTGGGTGGACTCAATCAAGGTGATGGCCTTCGCCAATGCACGGCGCTGGCCCCCGAAGAGGGCCGCGAGATCAACCTCCGGCACTACGCGCCTCGATTGCATCCAGAACTTGGTCCGCACAGACCGGAATTTTTGTTCCGGGGCCGAAAATCGCAGCCACGCCCTCTTGATACAGAGCGTCGTAATCTTTTCTGGGAATAACCCCACCGGCAAAGACAATGACGTCATCAGCGCCTTCTGCGGCCAGCGCCGCTTTGAGCTCTGGAATCAAGGTTAAATGCCCGGCAGCCAGCGAACTGACGCCAATGGCATGGACGTCATTTTCCACTGCCTGGCGCGCCACCTCGGCCGGTGTCGAGAACATGGGAGACAAGTCCACATCAAACCCCAAATCTGCAAAGGCGGTTGCCACAACTTTAGCGCCTCGATCGTGGCCGTCTTGTCCCATTTTTGCGACTAAAATTCGGGGCCGTCGCCCGGCACTGTCAGCAAATGAAGCCACACGGGTCGTGAGCCGATTCCAATCTGCATCTTCTTTGAAATGACTGCCATACACCCCTGACACGCTCCGATGAGTGGCTTTAAAGCGATCGAATACGACTTCCATCGCATCTGAGATTTCACCTACTGTACAGCGTGCGCGGATGGCTTCAATTGAAAGTGCGAGCAGATTGCCGTTGCCAGATTCGGCGCAGTGCCTGATGGCATCGAGACATGCTTGTACCTCAACATCGTCGCGGGCAGCCCGAATCTCTGCCAGTTGTTTGATTTGTGCGTCTCGGACTTTGTCATTATCAATCGACAGCACCTCAAACTCTTCCTCAGTGCCGTCTTCCAATTCGTATTTATTGACGCCCACAATCACGTCTTCTCCACGATCGATACGGGCCTGTTTATTGGTCGCTGACTCTTCAATGCGAAGTTTTGGCAGTCCGGCTTCGATGGCCTTGGCCATACCACCTTCAGCCTCAACTTCAGCAATCAGCGCACGGGCTCGATCTGCGAGCTCCTCTGTCAGCGTCTCCATCATGTACGAGCCGCCCCAGGGATCGACGACTTGGCGTATCCCAGTCTCTTCTTGGAGGATCAACTGCGTATTCCGCGCAATGCGGGCACTGAATTCTGTGGGTAGGGCGATGGCTTCATCAAAGCTGTTGGTATGCAATGACTGCGTCCCACCGAAGATGGCCGCCATCGCTTCAACGGTCGTTCTGACGATGTTGTTGTAAGGATCCTGCTCGGTCAGTGACCATCCGGAGGTTTGGCAATGGGTTCGAAGCACGGTGGACCGGTCTGATTGTGGTTTAAATTCAGAGACGATCTCATGCCAGAGCACGCGGGCTGCTCTGAGCTTGGCAATTTCCATATAGAAATTCATGCCGATGCCAAAGAAAAAGGAAAGACGTGGCGCGAATTGATCGATATCGAGTCCAGATTTGAGGGCCGTCCGGATATATTCTTTGCCGTCGGCGAGCGTGTAGGCCAGCTCAAGCGCTGCGTCTGCGCCGGCCTCTTGCAGGTGGTAGCCAGAGATCGAAATCGTATTGAACTTTGGCATGTGCTCTGAGCAATAGCTGATGATGTCGCCAATGATGCGCATTGATGGGCCAGGTGGATAGATATAGGTGTTACGCACCATGAACTCTTTCAAAATGTCATTTTGGATGGTTCCTGAGAGCGCGTCTTGACTGACCCCTTGTTCTTCCGCAGCCACGATATAGCCTGCCAAGACAGGGAGCACCGCGCCATTCATGGTCATGGACACTGAGATTTGATCCAGTGGTATGCCATCAAATAGCACTTTCATGTCTTCCACAGAATCAATGGCGACTCCGGCTTTTCCAACGTCGCCCGAAACGCGTGGATGATCCGAGTCGTAGCCTCGATGGGTGGCGAGATCAAAAGCAACAGAGACACCCTGACCGCCAGCCGCGAGTGCTTTTCGATAAAACGCATTGGATTCCTCGGCAGTTGAGAATCCAGCATATTGACGAATGGTCCAGGGTCGACCCGCATACATCGTCGCTTTAGGGCCACGCAGGTAGGGGGGCATCCCCGGCAAACTCAAATGATGTCCGTCGGGTTTTACATCATCGACCGTATACAACATCTTGAGCCCAATGCCCTCAGGCGTGTACCAGGTCATCTCATCGGGCGAGAGTCCCTTGGTTTCTTTATGAACCAGTGCGTTCCAAGGTGTCTTGTCTGTCATGGTGTCCTCACAGCGCGGTCAATTGCGCTTCGGTATATGCTCGATTGTGTGCATCGATGGCATCGACGTCGAGTTCTTCGGCACGTGCGTCCGGCTCAATCCGATACAAGGTTTGGCCTTTTTTCACGATCATGCCGTCACCGTGTTCGACACAACACTCGACAACCGTGCCTGAAAACTCAGCATAGACCTTGTTAAACATTTTCATCACTTCGATGATGTAGAGCGGATCACCGACCTCAAAATGTGTCCCTACATCTAAAAATGGCGGGGCACCGGGTGTCTCTTGGCTGTAAAACATCCCGCCCGAGATGGCGACGATCTCATTGCCTGACGCCTTGGGCGGTGGTACGAGAATCGTGCGAGCTTGGGCAATCTGATCGGGATCTTTGAGATGCTCTGGAATCGAGACGCTCAAATCATCCTGCACGTGGAGTTCATCAAAACCGACTTGAAGCGAGGCTTTGGCGATTAAACCCAGCAGTTCAAGTCCCATTTGGAAGCCGTGATGTGCCGCTTGGATGGCGGGCCAGTCATCGGGGTCGATGCCCTCAGGCGGCTTGGGTTGAGCGAGTATCTCGGTCCATTCGATCCAAGGCCGAACGCCTGCGAGCAGTTCAAGATCCTCATAGAACTCAAGGCCTTGCTCGAGGATCAACTGGTCATGGTCCCAAATCACTTCCGCTGCTGCCGCACCCTCAACGGCATTCATATTGAGGTAGTGATACAGATCGGCCAACACTTCGAATGGATTATCCAGCCATTGCAGGCGTTGATTCGAAAGCGTCCACAGGTTGCGTGTTTTGGCGATCCAACCAATCAACAGATGTGGATCGGACATCACGCGTTTTAAAGGCCGAGTGATCAGTGTGCGTTTTCTGGCATAAATCGTCTGGTGATCTGACTGATTTGCAAGTGTGTCCAAGGCATGGTCAAGGTCGATGCGGTCGACTTCCTGTTTCAACAAACCGGCAAGGGTTAGGTAGGGTGCGATGAAGGCTGTTGTCGATTTTGCATGAACATCTTGACTCAAAAACCAATGCACAAGCCCATAGTGAAAACGCAAATTGGTTTGCACGTCCTGACCGTCGATGGTCATTTTCCGGAGGACTTCGGCCATGGCCTCATAGCTTGTCTTACGGTCCTGGCCGACAGTCAGCAGCAAGGCAATATTTGAGTCGTAGGCACCGGCCAGGGTGTACTTCATGAACTGGTGGGTATCCGGATTTCGGACCCCGATGCCTTGGTCATCGCGAATCTCGGTGTCGATCGGATCAGACCAATACTCAATCACACCACCGGCATGAGGCGCGAGTCCTGCGTTGGTCGCGTTGAGACGCGCCTCAACGGATGCGGGCTGTCTTGGCACACGGATGGGTTTTGGCAGTCGAGTGCGATGCCACGCAATCAGTGCCATTGCCTCAACCAACGAATTGACAGTGAATGAGTCCTCAGCATCGTCTGGGTTGGTAAACCGAAGGCCATAGCACAGCTCACTGACGCGGTGCTCGACCTGAATCCGTGTATTCATTTCCATGAAGAAGTGCTGATCACGATCGACAATGCACTCAAACGTCGAGACCGAATCAAGGCCCACAGCCGTGCCGAATCGCGTAGCTTCGTCTTCCATCCGCTCAAGTATGTTGAGATCCGAACGCAATGCGTCGGTGCGCTTTGAATCGCCTGCGACCTCACTGGCCTCAATGGCATGCGTAAGGCCTTCGACGGTGGTTGAGACTTCCAACAGTTTTTGCTCGTGCATTTGTAACGAACAATCACGGCCGCCCAACGTGAGGCACCAGTCTCCATTGCCGATGACTTGGATTTCTTGATGTCGGGTGGTTTCGATATTGAGCTCAATCAGAACGTTTTTATTATCACCACGCCCGGTGGCTTTCACTTCATTGAGCACTTCCCGAAGGAGGGCGGGTGTTTTAGAGGCGGCCGTTTGGATTTGTTGATCCAGATCACCGTCAAAGTCGACAGGCGCCACCAGAATACGCTGGCCTTTTCCACCCCCACCACCAATGGCTTTCAAGCGAATCCGATTGTGCGGATTGTCCTTAAATAGCAGTGTGACTTCATACTCAGCACGCGCGGCGATCTCATCGATACTGATGATATCGATGAGATTTGTAACTCTCTGCAAGCAGCGCTTCAGCTTGGGCGGCTGGCGAGTCGCCCTCGGGTGCTGAGAGTCCATGCGCGGCAGCGATTTGAGCCAGGCCTCCTTCACGATCCGCTTTGGCAAGCAGTGTGCGTGTGGTCAGGTCGTCAACTCCAGGAACGACGGATACATTGGCAGCCAGAGCTGTCCGCTTGGCTTCATCTTTTAATCCAGCCTGGCGGACTGTGCGTGAGCAGGGCCCAATGAACACGAGACCGGCGGCCTCGATGGCTGCCACCAGCTGTTCGTCTTCCGCCATGAATCCATAGCCTGCAAAGATCGCGTTGTGTCCGTTGTCTTTGGCGATTTGGATGATTTGCTCGATGCGTTGCTCACGCTCTTCTTTGCTGGCACCTGTATAGTCCGGCACACGATGGACGCGCGTCGGATCTGTGATCGAACGCAGTTCTGGAGCTAATGCATTTTGGTATGTGATCGAGTCTTTTTCAGACAGCAAAATCCCATAGCGCGCACCCATTTCAGTGAAGACGTCCATGACCTCTTTACGGATCGGACCACGGCAAATGATCAAGCAGTCGATGTCCTCACAAGAAAAACTGCGAACCCATGCAGACGCTGAGAGACCCAGCCGACGTGGCTCATGTATTAAAGCATGCGACATCAATGAAACTCCCTTTGAATCGATTGCATGGGGCTTGGCTGATAGGCGTCGATGTATCGTTTGAAGTTTTCACCCAGCGTCTGTCGTAAATCCTGCGGCATCACAATTTGACTGATGGATCCGAGGGACAGCGCTTCTTTTGGGTTCATGAGCTCTGATTCATAGCGTTGTGAGAGCGCCGCTTCTTCTGCTTTCAGCCATTCGCTTGCATTCGTGTCCCCCTGTTCTGCACGGCGTTTGGCTTCAAGCCGTAAAGCCTTCAGTTCATCTTTATACACAAACTCTTTCCCGGCCGGTCCCATCACTGCCAACCGTGTCGTTGGCAATGCAAACACCATGTCAGCCCCCAGTTTGTAATTGTTGAAGGCGGCATAAGCTCCACCGAATGCGTTTCGGATGATCAGCAAAAACCGCGGCACTCTTAAATCAATGATTGCGTCGAGCATGGCGCGACCTGCTTGAACAATGCCGCGACTTTCTTGATCTTTACCGGGCAAGAATCCGGTGGTGTCTTCCATAAACAGCATTGGGATATTGTAGAGATTGCAAAACCGAATGAAGCGTGCGTTTTTATACGCTGCATCGATGTCGATTTGCCCCGAGGCGACCGCTGAGTTGTTGGCACAAAATCCAATGACGTGTCCGCCAATCCGGCCGAATGCGCAGATGGTGTTTCGGGCTCGGTTCGGTTGGAACTCATAGAAATCACCGTGGTCGCATACTTGTTGAATGAGGATGGTGACATCGAGCGGTGTATTAAAACCGCTTGGCCCGTTGAAGGCGCGCTTCAACAAAATATCCGCATCCCATGTTTTTCGACCGATTGGATCCGAGGTGGGTTGGAACGGAGCCATGACACCATGATTTGAGGGAACAAATTGAAGCAGCCGTTTCACTTTACGAATGGCTTGGACTTCGTCGTCGACGACGAAATCAGTCACCCCTGTCTGGCTGTGCACTTGCGGTCCACCCAGTTCATCAGGGGTGACGTCCTCGCCCAGCACACTTTTAATGACACCCGGTCCAGTCAAACCAAAAAAGCTGGCATTGGGCTGAATGACAAAAGAGCCCTGGCGTGGGAGATAGGATCCGCCCCCGGCATTGAACCCAAACATGCACATAATTGAGGGAACTCGACCCGAGATCTCTCGCAGTGCACGAAACGCTTCGGCATAGCCATCAAGGCCACCAACCCCCGCAGGGACATAGGCACCGGCTGAATCGTTAAAGCCAATGACAGGAATGCCGAGCTTGCCAGCAGTTTGGAAGAGCTGAGCCAGCTTTGAACCGTTGGTCGCATCCATGGAGCCTGCGCGGACGGTAAAGTCATGGCCATAGATTGCAACATCGCGCCCCCCGACTTTGGCCAGCGCGGTGACCAGACTCGCTCCATCGAGGTTTTGGCCCCAGTTTTGAAACAACACGGTCGGTGCGTCATCCACTAACAATTCAATGCGTTCCCACACGGTCATGCGGTCTTTTTGGTGCTGCCGCTCAATCGCGGCCACGGGCGCTGCTTGTGGTCGCTGTTGCAGTTCCCAACCCGCGCGGAGTGCGTCTTCATAGATGCCAGGCTGTCGGGCGATCTCACCTGGGATTTCAAAGCGTTTTACGTCGGGTTCATGGAATGGGTTGGTTAAACTGGCTTCCGGTGCTGTCTTTGCCATGAATGTCAAAGTCCCTTTTTGTTTGTGCGGTACGTCGAATAATTCGCTATCATGAGGCAACGCAACGAATGCGTGCAAATGACTTTCGTAGAACAATTCTTCAACTGGATCTCATCATTTCGTGATTCGACATATCGTTTTCTTTGCAGCCGCTCCTGAAAATCGTGATTTGGTTTTGTCGGGATTACAGATTTTGGAAGGAATCCCGGATGCACAACGGGTGGAAGTGCGCGCCAACGAAAAGTGGGATGAATGGTCTCAAGATATCGATATCGTGGTGTATGCAGAATTCGAATCCCAGTCACAACTGGACGCGTTTAAATCGCATCCTTTGTATGCGGAGTCGATCACGCGCGTTCGGCCAAAACGAACGCTGCGCTACGTTGCTGACATCGAGGTGTAGGAATTAATCGAGATCAATCCAGACCGGACAATGATCGGATGGTTTGTCCATGGCTCGAATCTGATAATCAATCCCAGTGGCTGTGAGGCGTTCACGAAGCGGATGTGAGATCAGGATGTGATCGATCCGGAGGCCACGTTTTGGCGTGTCCTCAAACCCTTTCGAGCGGTAATCAAACCAGCTGAAGCGATCGTTGACGTCTGGATTGTCGTGGCGCCAGCTGTCGATAAAGCCCCAATCGATCAGCGTTTGAAACCACTCGCGCTCCTCGGGTAAAAAGGAGGTTTTGCCAGTTCGTAGCCACCGTTTTTTCGCATCTTCGGAAATGCCAATGTCAAAATCAACCGGAGCAATATTGAAATCACCCATCACGACAATCTGATCCGTCGGGCTGTATTCAGTCTGAAGTGTCTTGAACAGGTCTTGATAGAAGGCCTTTTTGAGTGGGAATTTGGTGGGGTGGTCGCGACTTTCCCCTTGCGGAAAATAGCCATTGAAAACTGTCAGTGTGGTGCCATCGCCGAGCTGGTAGGTGCCTCGAATCATCCGACGCTGGGCATCTTCGGCATCGTCAACAAAGCCGCGAGTCACAGACAGCGGTTCGGGCTTTGAGGCCAACGCCACCCCATAGTGTCCTTTTTGGCCGTGCGTATCGAACCGGTAGTTGAGGAACTCAAGATCCTCATACGGAAATTGATCGTCAGCCACCTTCACTTCCTGAAGTCCCACGATGTCGGGGTTCAGGTCTCTCTGAAGGGCCTCGAGTTGGTGAATTCGCGCGCGGATTCCGTTGATATTGAATGAAACGATTCGCATAGGGTCTTTTCTGGCTACGTGTGGACGCATACTATCAGACCCAAGGAGACGCTCAATGATGATGATACTGATGCGCCATGGTGAGGCGGTTCCCTTTGCACCACGTGACGAAGATCGACCACTGACGCCAACCGGTCAGGGGGAGGCAACTCAGATTGGGCGTCGCTTGGTGGAGGCGGGCTTTGCCCCGGCGGCGATCGCACATTCGACACGATTACGCGCGCATCAAACGGCCTCCTTGGTGGCGGCTTCGTGCGTCGAGCAACCGCAGGTCGTTGAGTGGTCGGGAATTACGCCGGATGATCATTGGCAACAGGCGCTGGCTGTCTTGGAGGCCGGTGTGTGTGACCAACACCTGGTGGTTTTCCACCAACCGATCCTTGCTCAAATCCTCGGTTATTTGTTGGAGGGTGATCCCAATTTTGATGTGCAGCCACGCCCTGTGCCTGCCACAGCCTATGTGCTGGATTGCGACCACTGGCTCCCTGGTTCTGCGCGATTGATAGCCGCCTATACTCCGGAGTGAAACGCTGGAAACACTGACGTTGCATGCCTCTGGGCTTGAATTCGAAGCGCTGAGCACAGGTCCTGCCGATGGGTTTCCAGTGCTTGCGTTGCATGGTTGGCTTGATAACGCAGCATCCTTTGTTCAATTGGCGCCCCGATTGAGTCGATGCCGCGTGGTGGCTATTGATCAGCGTGGCCATGGTCAGTCTGCACATGTGCAACAGCCCTATCACATCTGGGATGGCGTGCCGGATGTCGTCGGAATCCTTGATGCGCTCGGATGGCAGCAGGCGGCGTTGCTTGGGCACAGTATGGGGGCGGCCGTGGCAACACTCACTGCCAGTGCATTTCCAGAGCGGATTCATGCATTGTGGTTGATCGAGGGGTTTGGCCCTTGGCCAGACTCTGCGACTGAGACGCCCGATCGTCTTCGCAATGCAACCGAGCGACTGAAGCGTCTACCCGAGCGTCCAAAACGCCTGTATGCATCAATTGATGAGGCCATCGATGCGCGTCTCGCAGGCGCTGTTGCACCGCTTTCCCGACAGGCGGCTGCTCAACTCGTTGCGCGCGGACTGAAGAAGATGCCCAATGGTTTTGTATGGTCATCAGATCCACATTTGACGTTGCCAACAATGGCGCGATTCGATGAGACGCAGATTCAATCCTGTATTCAGCGTCTTACGATGCCGATCTCGCTGGCCCTTGGAACGACTGGCATTGCCAAAACTGCCAGTTTTTTGAAATCACGGATCGCACTTTGTCCGCAAATGAGGGTAGAAACTTTCACAGGCGGTCACCATCTCCATTTGGAAGGCGCCGAAGGTGCCATCGCGACTTGGTTTGAATCGACAATGGAGCATGCATGAAATTGCGTTGGGTTTTGGTAGGTTGGGCGTTGTCAGCGGCTGCAATTGCGGCTGATGTTCCAGGATCAGCAGATCTTGTTGAGATTGAACGGCCGCTTGGCTCGGAAATCGTGCGTTACAGCGAAGGTGTGCGCTCTGCAATTCGATTCCCGTTGCAACGCGTTGAGCGCGTTAATAATCGCATTGAGATTGATGAAGAGCTGAATATTGAGGGTCATGTGATCGATCTCACCTATCAATTGGGCCCGCGTGAAGACTATGAAAGCTACATGCAGGGTTTGACCGAACAATTGCAGGCACTCGATGCTGACATTTTATTCCAATGCGAAAGTCGCGGCTGTGGAATCAGTGGTCTGTGGGCGAATTCTCTGTTTAAAGTGCGCGAGCTCTACGGTCCCAATGGCAGTCAAATTTACATCGCGGCCAAGCTACCCGGGGACGACGCACGTTATCTGTCAGCCTACGGCATCGAGCGCGGTAACAGACGCCAATATGTCCATCTGCGATTGGTCGAGCCAGGTGTTGAGGAGCGCCGATTCCAGGGTGTGCAGTCGCTTCTGACGGAGAATCGTGTTGTATTGCCTGTGGCCTTTGCCGGTGACCGCGTGAGCCCGGAAAGCCGTGCGGTGATTCGTGAAATTGCGAATGATCTCAAATCGTTAAGCGATAATGATCTGGCGATTGTGGCCTTTACAGCGGTGACGCCTGGAGGCAGCTTGGCAGATACGATCTCACAATCACAAGCGCGTGCTGATCATGTGCAGACGCTGCTGCGCGAGGCTGGGTTATCCGTTTCTGAGGCGCATGGATTGGGTGCGTTGATCCCCGCAGATCGGCGGTCGCCAGAGCGGGTGGAAATCATCAAATACCGCTGACACTTTGGTCGCAATCTGGTCTCTCAGGCCCGACTCAGGCTAGACTTCGCGAATGTTACATGAACACATCGATACCGAAGTGGTCTCGAGTCAGGCTGCACGTCAGATTTTAGATTACTGGTTTAACGAATACGGACCCGGTGATTTAGCCCAAAAACAGAACCGCCGCTGGTTTGCAGGCGGCGATGACGTCGATACCGATATTGGGACACGCTTTGGTCATCGGGTCGAACTGGCGCTTGCCGGTGGTTTTAAGGATTGGGAAAGTGAGGGCGAAAGCCGGCTGGCCCTGATCATTCTGCTGGATCAATTCACTCGCAATATTTTCCGCGGCACAGCGCGCGCATTTTCAGGGGACAGTCGTGCCGTGAAACTCGCCAGGCGGGGTCAAGCGATGGGAATTTTTGATGCCTTGCCTCTGCTTCAGCAACTGTTCGCATTGATGCCACTTGAGCACAGTGAGTTGTTGTCTGATCAAGCGGCTTGTGTGCAGGGCATGGAGCGCTTGGTATCACTGGCGCCGGATGATGAGCGACCGCGATTTCATGGATTCCTCGAACACGCGCTTGAGCATAAGGCCATTATTGAGCGATTTGGTCGGTTTCCCCACCGAAACCACGTGTTGGGACGTGTCTCAACGGACAATGAGCGCCGATTTCTAGAGTCGGCAAAGCGCTATGGTCAGCAGAGTCCGCGCGCGTGAAAATCTACTCACCTCGACAAGTTGCACAGACCATCNTGGATGGNTTTGCCGCCTATCGACACCAGTTTATTAACATCACCCTCGGTGCGCGGGATCGTTTTGAAAGCCAGGCGTGGCGTGATGTTCAGCGGGCTGCGCAAGAGCGGATTGATTTGTATGAGGATGCCGTTGAAGCGGTGCATCGCACCTTGTCCGAGCGCGTTGGATATGAAAATCTCACTCTTGAAATCTGGGCTGAGGCACGACGTGATTACATCATTCTGATTCAGGAACGGACGGATCCTGAGCTCTGTGAAACCTTCTTCAATTCCATCTATTGCGACATTTTTCGACACCAAAATATCAATGACGAGACTGCGTTTTTAAACTCCTGGTTTGGGGATCAGGGTGGGAACGCAACCGGTCAGGTCGACATCTTTATGCGCTATTCCTTTGCTGATCCGCTTCCGGATGTGTGCGATCGCATTCTTGATGATTATGAGTTCAGTGTGGGGTGGGCCGATCGTAAATTGGCGCGTAAACACATGATTGCGGGTATTGAAGCCTTGGTACCCAATCAATTTTGGACCGATACCTCAGCACGGTTTGAACTCTTAAAGCCTGTGTTCTATCGCAACAAGGGTGCATATTTGGTGGGTCGCCTGGTGACAGAGGGCACGATCTATCCGATTGTGTTTGCGCTGATGCACCGAACAGATCAAGGCATCGAGATTGATGCGGTGATTGTTGATCCAGAAGAAGTGAGCGTGGTGTTCAGTTTTACGCGCAGCTATTTCATGGTCGACGTACCGATCCCAGTCGATTTTGTGGCCTTTTTACAGACATTGATGCCAGCAAAGCAAAAGCACGAACTGTATTCGGCAATTGGTTTTTACAAGCATGGTAAAACCGAGTTTGTACGCGTTTTCAAACGGCATCTGTTGCAGTCAGACGATCAGTTTGTGATCGCGCCTGGAATCAAGGGACTGGTGATGTGTGTCTTTACACTGCCGTCTTCTGAAATCGTATTTAAGCTGATTAAAGACAAATTCGGACCCAGTAAAAATGTGACGCGCCAGGTGGTTCTTGATAAGTATCACTTGGTGAAAGTGCATGACCGGGTCGGCCGGATGGCTGATACGCAGGAATTTTCGAATTTTGCGTTGCCATTGGAGCGGTTTGATCCTGAGTGCTTAGATGAGTTGATGGATTTGTGTGCCAACAGCGTCACCATCGAGGATGAGCAGGTGGTGATTAAGCATCTCTATATTGAACGCCGTATGACTCCTCTGAATCTCTATCTTGAGACTGCGTCCGATGAAGCGCGACACAACGCCTTGGATGAGTATGGACAGGCGATTAAGCAACTCGCCGCGGCGAATATTTTTCCCGGAGACATGCTGCTTAAAAATTTTGGGGTGACACGGCATGGTCGGGTGGTCTTTTATGACTACGACGAGATCTCGTACTTAACCGAGGTGAATTTTAGAAAGATTCCCGAGCCCCAGACCTACGAACAAGAAATGGCCTCCGAGCCCTGGTATCACATTGCGCCTGAGGATGTGTTTCCTGAAGAGTTTGCGACCTTTTTATTCCCATCGGTCCACATCCGCAAAGAGTTTGCAGCCATGCACGGCGATTTGTTTGATGCCGAGTATTGGATCGGATTACAGGCACGGATCCGAGAGGGTCAAATGATGGAGTTCTTCCCCTACAAGACAGGTGTGACTGCGCCTGGTTGGTCAATCGTCTGACCGATCCCTCGGTAGATGATGCGCGTCTCGAGGGTGGCGATGCTGTAAATAAAACGCATCACGAAAAGTTGCGACCCACTCAGGTTTGTAGACCACGAGCAGCGAGAGAATCGTGCCGGTGATAAAGCCCTCTGGAAATCCCTGCATCAGCATGAATGGAAAAAAATAATTCATCAAATAATGCAGATCGAAGAGCCCGCTGATCCATAAGGCACTGGTCACGGCTGTGGCACTGACAGCCATGCCAATGGCGGCCCCGAAAAATCCAACCACCCAGACGTAGACAAAAAAGTTCGGGGGCAGGTGGCGAACAGAGAGTTTCCAGAGCAGATAGGTCATCGCGCCGGGAACCACGAGGACGGCCAATGCAGACACCGGAATGTCGACAATCTGTCCTGCACCACTGAGCGCATTGCCGATCATGCCCAGCACACCACCCACCAGCATGTATGGAAAACCAAATAAAAGAGTCATCAAGGACGCGCCAAAGATGTGAAACGATAAGCCCGGTTCAATGCCCGCATTCAGGCGCCACAGCAGAGTAAAAAATAACGTGGTCATGGCCCAGGCACTGGTGTCATGCAGGCTCTGTAGACGCTCAAGGTTCAGGCGAAAGATGCTGGCCGTGAATATGGACCAGAACAGAATTTGAATGATCAACCAGGGCATCAACGGCCAGGGTGTTGCGAGTCCGTTTAAGAGCATTGGAAGGTCTCTGGTGGGTCCAGTGGAAAACTGACCTCACCCTCTGGAATTTCAAGCACCAATGTCTCTGCGCCGTGCGTACTCGCATAGCACATGAGTCGCGGCGTCAACCAAGCCGCCTCATCGTCGGACAGTCGTAACAGATTGATGCGCATCGTTGTCTCTTCGATCTGCGGCTCAATCGCGACCAACAGCGTCGGTGTATCAAATCGCAGTGATTCCGAATCGAGTGGCATCAGCGTTTTCGACGGATCGCCGGTCAGCTCCATGGTGCGATGGTCAATGCCTGCATCTTTGAATACCGCCCCACGCGGCAAAAAGCCGTGATTGGCATAAAAGCCCATGGCCGAGATTTGCGCACCCAGGATCGGGGTGTTGCCGGATTGATGAATACTATCAATGGCATGACGCAGCAGTTTAGACCCAACATTGTGGCGTCGTGCTGAGGCAAGTACGGCCATGCGGCCAATTTTTCGATGCTCTAGAACCCGGGCGCAACCGACCACCTCGCCATCGCGTTCGGCAATGAAATGCTGCGCTGTCGCGTCCTGCGGATCCCATTCATCGGCTGGATCGATCCCTTGCTCCTCGATAAAGACGGCTGTCCGAATAGCAGACAGGTGTTCTGAGTCAGTTGCCCAATCGGTCTGTCGGACTTGGGTTCTCGGCCGGAATGAGGTGTTCGTCTTGGATGAGCTCGAAGAGGACTGTGCGCCAGTGTGGGCTGAGTGCTTCGATCTGTTGGCGTTGAATACGCCTTTGATTCGCGAGCTCAACCAGCTCAAGGGGGATGTCTTGGCCACAACACTCTCCATTGATGTACAGCGTGGATTCAAAATAGGCGACTCGGACACCACAATCCAGCTCAAATTCTGGTGTCTGTTCAATCAGCGCCGTGACATCGGAGTCGGTTAATTTGTCAGACGCATCGATCTCTAAATAGGGGGTGGTGACGCGCTCGGCCAATATTCGCGCCAAACGTTGATCATCCTCAAGTTGATCGATCATGACCTGACGCACCCGTTGAACATCCTCTGCTGTGATCTCCGCTGTCTGCCGACACAAGGGACGGTTTGCATCCTCAAAGCGATGCTGCTCTGCGGTCTCATCCAGGGTCTCGAGCAGACTTTCAAAGAGTTCGCCAACAGAGGGCGCGCGAAAGCCAATGGAGAGGGTCATACAGTCGGCATCCAAAGCCACACCATGATGAATGACCCCGGGTGGAATGTAGAGCACATCACCCGGATGAGTCGTTATCGATGCATCGGGCTCAGTGGGCGCGACAAGCGAAATGGGTTGATTCACAACATGCGGTGTCTGAGAAGTGGCTTTCGGTCCAATGTCCCACTGTCGACGTCCATTGAGTTGCACGAGAAAGACGCTGAATTGATCGACGTGGCGTCCGACACTGCCACCTGTGTTGGCCCACGACAGCATGCAATCTTCGAAGCGCCAGGCAGGGAGCCAGTTGATCTCATCACGGAGCGCTGCGAATTCTGGGATCAGTTGCTCCATGGCTTGGATTAATACAGTCCACGGACCGTCGTCTGGGGGTGTGAAGTTCTCAAAAGGGCCGCGATGGAGCGTGAAATCGTGCCCTTCAGCACCTGTGATGAGACGACTTGGCAACGTGGTCTCGGTGATGATGTCGATTAAATCATCTGGATTCAATTGGTAGGCCGCGGCCTCAACCGCCTGGCTGAGCAGGCAGGGTTCGCGTTGCCAGTGGCGGAGGAGGGCTTTGTGATCCGAAAGCCCAACACCTTCGAGGCGAATGAGACTCATAGGCTCCGAGCTTGGGCCTCTGCAGATCCTGTGTAGGTCAGGGGTGTGAGCGACAGAAGTGTCGCCTTGGCCTCTGCTGGGATCTCAAGACCCTCAATGAACGCTCTTAACGACGCCTCATCGATCGGCTTACCTCGGGTCAGTGCCTTTAACTGTTCATAGGGTTGTTCGATTCCATAGCGACGCATCACAGTTTGCACCGGCTCAGCCAGAACCTCCCAGCGATCTTTCAGGTCATCTGTCACTGTGGCGTGGTTCAGCTCGAGTTTGCCAAGACCTTTGAGCGTCGCTTCAAGGGCAATCACGGTATATGCAGCGCCAACGCCGACGTTGCGAAGCACCGTCGAATCGGTCAGATCACGTTGCCAGCGCGAAATCGGAAGCTTGCTGGCCAAATGTTCAAACAGGGCATTGGCCAGTCCAAGATTCCCTTCGGAGTTTTCAAAGTCAATTGGATTGACCTTATGTGGCATGGTTGAGGATCCAACTTCACCGTCGACCGTACGTTGTTTGAAATAATCCAGCGAAATGTAACTCCACAGATCGCGGTCGAGGTCGATCACGATGCTGTTGAATCGTTTGAGTGCGTCAAAGTATTCGGCGATGCAGTCATGAGGCTCAATCTGTGTGGTGTAGTGATTGATGCTCAGACCGAGGCCTGCGATGACGCTTTCAGCATGGGCGGCCCAGTCCACGTCAGGATACGCAGCCATGTGCGCATTGTAATTCCCGACTGCACCGTTGAGTTTGCCGCTCAATTGCACACTTTGAAATTGCGTACGCTGCCGCTCCAACCGCGCCACCACGTTGGCGAATTCTTTGCCGACTGTTGTGGGTGACGCGCTCTGACCATGCGTCCGCGATAACATCGCGTGCCCGGCCCATGCGTGTGCGAGATCGCGGAGGACGTCAATGAGACGTGACATCGTTGGAATCAACACCTGGTCGCGCATGCGCGCCAGCATCAAGCTGTAGGCGAGGTTGTTGATGTCTTCACTGGTGCATGCGAAATGAACAAATTCACTGATGGCAGCCAATTCGGGATTTTCGTTGAAGGCGTCTTTAATAAAGTATTCGATCGCTTTGACATCGTGATTGGTGGTCGCCTCGATGGCTTTGATGCGCGCACCATCGTCTTCTGAAAAACGGGCTGCGATGTCGTCAATGGCTGCAATGGCCTGCTCAGAGAGCGGCGCGACTTCATCAATGCCAGGATGCGCAGCCAATGATTTAATCCACGCCAATTCGACTTCGATCCGGGCATGCATCAGCCCGAGTTCGCTGGCAATGGGGCGAAGTGCATCCGCTTTAGACGCGTAGCGGCCGTCGATTGGAGACAGCGCAGTTAAACTCGAAAGTGTCATATGTGTCCTATAACCCAAGGGCGTCAAGTTCTCGGAACACGCGGCTTCGTTGGAAGAGGAGCGATAAACGGCCACCGCCGAGCTGTCGATAGAGCATCGCCGCGCGGATTCCACTTAATAAGAGCGCCCGCACTTTAGCAGGATTGTTGCCTTGCTGCAGGTGTCGTCCGTGATTTCCAGTCACCATGATGCGAAATTTAAGTGTTGAAACTGTTTCCTGATAGGCAGTATTGAGCGTCTCGATCACAGATTCGTGTGTTGGATTCAATGAATCTGTTTTGGCAACTGCGACTTCAAGGTGCCCCCGTAAAACCTCTAACAGGTCCGTGCGTTTAGAGAGCTGTCGTTCGACTTGCATGAGGCTGATGAAATACCGAATGACTTCAGGATATTTACGGTTGCCACCACGTCCCAGCATGTCTCGGAGTAACACTCCGCCCGGTCTCAGTGCCTTTAAGTCTCCCCCGTACACGTCCAGCGGACTGTCTGGGGTTAAATTCAAGACGCTTTGAATCAGCAGTTCGAACTCGTCGTGTGGCACCATGCCCGTGTTGGCCAGTCGGTCGACTTGATGCGCTGTCATTGCCAGTGCGCAGAGTGGATACAATCTCTCAGAACGGCTCATGCATAGGCCTCCTCAATGACCGCGCCACCCAAACAGGTTTCACCGTCGTAAAATACAATCGATTGCCCGGGGGTTACCGCACGCTCGGGCGTGACAAACTGGACCGAGACCGTACCCCCCTGCACCTCGATATGCGCGGGTACATCGTCAGCTCGGTATCGCACTTTGGCTGTTATTTTAGCCGGCAGCGCTGGGGGGTCACCAATCCAGTTGACTTGACCGCCGCGACAGCCGGTTGCAAAGAGCCTGGGATGATTGGTGCCTTGAACAGCCACCAATGTATTGGTGTCCATGTGTTTTTCAGCAACAAACCAAGGGTCATCTGAGTAGGCGCGTAAGCCACCGATGCCGAGCCCCTGACGTTGGCCGAGCGTATAGAACATCAATCCTTCATGTGTACCGATCTGTTCGCCGTCGGCTGTCACAATCGGGCCAGGCGTCGGTTTGACATAGGTTTTCAAGAAATCACTGAACCGCCGCTCGCCGATGAAGCAAATGCCTGTCGAGTCTTTTTTTCGGGCTGTGACAAATCCTTGCTCGGACGCGATCTGTCTGACACGTGGTTTTTCGAGATCGCCAACAGGGAAGATGGCACTCTCAACTTGCGCACGCGTCAACGCCCACAAGAAGTAGCTTTGATCTTTATTCCGATCGAGGCCTCTTAACAGTGGATTGGGGCCCTCGGTTCTCCGCACATAGTGTCCCGTGGCAATGCAGTCTGCACCGAGCTCGCGCGCGTAATCGAGAAACGCGCGAAATTTAATTTCACGATTGCATAAGATGTCGGGATTGGGCGTGCGGCCTGCGTTGACCTCATCGAGGAAGTGCTCAAACACATCATCCCAGTATTCAGCGGCAAAATTGACGCGGTGCAGTTGAATACCGAGCTGTGACGCAACCTGTTCGGCATCTGCCAGATCGGCTTTGGCGGTGCAGTAGTCGGTGCCGTCGTCCTCGTCCCAGTTTTTCATGAACATTCCTGCGACCTGATATCCGCGTTGCTTCAGCAAATAGGCTGCGACGGAGGAATCAACGCCGCCGGACAGGCCGACGATGACGTGGGAATTTTGGTTGTGCATGCGAGGAGTTTACCTGAGTTGTCTCGATGACTCGATATTCCCCGGGATTTAAACCGGAGAGCGTATAGGGCCCGCTTTGGGTCCGAATCAAGCGCAATGTTGGGAAGCCAACCGCGGCTGTCATGCGGCGTACCTGTCGGTTGCGCCCCTCGGACAACACCAATCGGATCCAGGACGTTGGAATGTGTTTTCGAGTGCGAATGGGTGGTTCGCGAGGGGGGACTGTAGGTGGCGAAATAATTTCACATGAGACGGCGCTGGCGGGTCCATCATTCAGATCAACACCCGCAATAAGTCGGTGGCAGGCATCGGGTGATATGGATCCGTCAACTTGAGCGAGATAGGTTTTTTCACCACCGTGCCGCGGATGTGCGATTTGATCCTGAAGACGCCCGTCATCAGTCAGTAATACAAGTCCTTCGGAGTCCTTATCGAGTCGACCGGCTGGGTAGANATTCTGAATCCTGATGAAATCTTGAAGGGTGCGTCCTTCGCCCGTGAATTGGCAGAGCACACCAAAGGGTTTGTAAAATAAAACAAGCATACCTATCCCAAAGACGAAGAGAATTTGCGAAGTGGTCGGACCAAAACATGCTATAGTCCGCCGCGCAAAACATACGTGACAGCACAGGAGAATAGGATGGGATACCAACACATCCAAGTGCCGACGTCTGGCGAGAAGATCACTGTGAACCAGGATGGATCGCTCAACGTCCCCAATAACCCGATCATTCCTTTCATCGAAGGCGATGGCATCGGCGTCGATATTACCCCACCCATGATTGAAGTCGTCAACGCAGCCGTGGAAAAAGCCTATGGCGGAGCAAAGCAGATCTCGTGGATGGAAGTTTTTTGTGGTGAAAAGTCAGTCGCCACCTATGGAGCTGATGAGTGGCTTCCCGATGAGACGCTGGATGCGTTCAGAGAATACAAAGTGGGCATCAAAGGCCCGCTGACAACGCCTGTTGGCGGTGGCATCCGGTCATTGAATGTGGCCCTGCGCCAGCAGCTGGATTTGTATCTGTGTCTCAGACCTGTCAGGTATTTCGCAGGCGTTCCAAGCCCTGTGAAAGAGCCTGAAAAAACCAACATGGTGATTTTCCGCGAGAACTCTGAAGACATCTATGCCGGTGTCGAGTATCAGGCAGGGAGTCCAGAGGCGGACAAGCTCATCAATATTCTGCAAAACGAATTTGGTGTGACCAAAATTCGCTTCCCGAATCAGTGCGGAATTGGCATCAAGCCGGTGTCCGAAGAGGGCACAAAGCGCTTGGTGCGTAAGACGCTTCAGTACGCAATCGACAATGACCTTCCAAGTGTAACTCTGGTCCACAAGGGCAACATCATGAAGTTCACAGAGGGTGCATTTAAAGATTGGGGATACGAACTGGCACGTGAAGAATTTGGTGCGGAACTCCTCGACGGTGGACCTTGGTGTGTGATGAAGAATCCAAATACTGGGACCGATATCGTCATTAAGGATGTGATTGCCGATGCCATGTTGCAGCAGATTTTGCTGCGACCTGCAGAGTACAGTGCCATCGCCACCTTGAACCTCAACGGTGATTACTTATCGGACGCGTTGGCGGCCCAGGTCGGTGGAATCGGAATCGCGCCGGGCGCCAATATCGGGGCTGAAGTCGCGATTTTTGAGGCCACGCACGGAACGGCTCCAAAATATGCAGGTCAAGACAAGGTGAATCCCGGATCTTTGATCTTGTCGGCAGAAATGATGCTCCGTCATCTGGGATGGTTTGAAGCCGCAGATTTGATGATTTCTGGCATGGAGGGCGCAATCAGCTCTCGCAATGTGACCTATGATTTCGAACGCTTGATGGATGATGCCAATTTGGTTTCTTGCTCAGAGTTCGGTCAGGTGATGATTCAACACATGTAAATGATGTGACCTAAAAAACCCCGGCGATGATCTGATCTCCGGGGTTTTTTATTGCCTGCAATGCTCGGATCTGACCTCTGTGGTGTCGACACAGTAGTCCCTCTCTGAAATAAATTTTCATTGGTTTTTCCCTTTACTAACGCCACGCCAACCCCATACATTGAAAGGACAACAAGGACTGTGATGCCCAATGAGTGAACCAGACATTCCGGGGTTTGATCCCAATGATGACGTTGGGGTTGCGACAGCTCGACCTGAGCTCAAAAAACCGCCGATGTACAAAGTGATCATGTTGAACGATGACTTCACACCGATGGAATTTGTGATTCATGTGTTGGAGTTGTTTTTTAATATGGATCAGGAGCAGGCGACGCAGATTATGCTGACAGTGCATACCAAAGGTGCAGCAGTGTGTGGCGTCTACCCAAAGGATATTGCCGAGACCAAGGCAGAGCATGTCATTGAATATGCCAAAGACAATCAACACCCGTTGATGTGCCAGGTGGACATCGCAGGGGACGAGTGAGGAGAGCCGTATGTTGAGCCGCGATCTTGAAGTGACACTGAACAGTGCGTTCAAACGGGCACGTGAAGCGCGCCATGAGTACATGACGGTCGAACATTTGCTACTCGGTCTGTTGGATAATGCGTCTGCAGTCCAAGTCCTAAACGCCTGTGGCGCAAATCTGTCGGCATTGCGCGACGAGCTTGATCAGTTTGTGGGGCAAACCACTCCGGCGCTTCCAGATGATTCTGAGCGTGATACCCAGCCGACTCTTGGGTTTCAGCGCGTCTTGCAACGTGCAGTATTCCATGTGCAATCGTCTGGAAAGCAAGAGGTCACCGGAGCGAACGTGCTGGTGGCGATTTTTTCAGAGCAAGAGTCTCAGGCCGTGTACTTCCTAAAGCAGCAGGAAATTGCGCGGATTGATGTGGTGAATTTCATCAGTCATGGTATTTCCAAGGCAGATGAGCAAAGCCCACAGGATGCTGAGAGTGGTTCCGAGAATACGCAACAGTCAAGCGGCAGTGAGGAGCGTCAGACGAACCTCGAGGGCTACTGCACAAACCTCAATTCAGAAGTGCGAGCCGGACGCATTGATCCGCTGATCGGTCGGGACAGCGAGGTCTCGCGCGTTGTTCAGACCTTGTCACGTCGGCGGAAGAACAATCCGCTGTTAGTCGGTGAGGCGGGAGTCGGTAAAACAGCGATAGCCGAGGGGCTCGCGTATCGAATCGAGGAAGGCCAAGTTCCGGACGTGATTGCCGATGCTGTCGTGTACTCATTGGATATGGGCGCCTTGTTGGCGGGTACGAAGTATCGCGGCGATTTTGAAAAGCGTCTCAAAGCATTACTGGGTGAGCTTGAAAAAGAAAAGCATGCCATTTTGTTTATCGATGAGATCCACACCATTATCGGAGCAGGGGCTGCGTCTGGTGGGGTGATGGATGCATCGAATCTGCTGAAGCCTTTACTGTCGTCCGGTAAGCTGAAATGCATCGGTTCAACCACCTTCCAAGAGTTCCGGGGCATTTTTGAAAAAGACCGTGCCCTGGCTCGCCGATTCCAAAAAGTGGATGTGATGGAGCCCTCTGTTGAGGACACGATTAAGATTTTAAACGGTCTGAAGTCACGGTTTGAAGAACATCATGAACTGCGCTACACCAAAGCGGCCTTGACCGCTGCAGTTGAGCTGTCTGCAAAATACATGGCAGATCGACACCTTCCGGACAAAGCCATCGATGTGATTGACGAGGCAGGTGCGATGCAACGGCTCATGCCCCCGTCACGACGGAAGAAAGTCATTGGTGTCGCTGAGGTTGAATCTGTGATCGCAAGTATTGCACGTATTCCACCAAAGCAGATTTCAAAATCAGATACTGAGGTGCTGGAGAATTTAGAGCGTGACCTGAAGCTGACGGTGTTTGGGCAGGGTGAGGCCATTGAGCGCATGAGTTCGGCCATCAAATTGTCGCGCGCTGGACTGAAACAAGAGGGTAAGCCTGTTGGATGCTTCTTGTTCGCCGGTCCCACGGGTGTTGGTAAGACCGAGGTCAGTCGTCAGTTGGCGCGTACGCTTGGTATTGAGCTGGTGCGTTTTGACATGTCAGAGTACATGGAGCGACATACAGTGAGCCGGCTGATCGGTGCGCCACCTGGGTACGTGGGTTTTGATCAGGGCGGATTACTCACAGAAGCCATTACGAAAAATCCACACTGTGTGTTGTTACTTGATGAGATTGAGAAAGCGCATCCAGACGTTTTCAACTTGCTTTTGCAAGTGATGGATCATGGCACGCTCACCGATAACAATGGGCGACAAGCTGACTTTCGGCATGTTGTCTTGATTATGACGACCAACGCGGGTGCGGAGTCACTGGCCAAGCGGTCCATCGGATTCAACGATCAAGATCAATCCACGGATGCGATGGAAACGATCAAACGGCAATTCACCCCAGAATTCCGGAATCGCTTGGATGCCATCGTGCAATTTGGAGCGCTGACTGAGGAAGTCATCGAACAGGTGGTCCATAAGTTCATTGCTGAACTCCAAGCGCAACTCGACGACCGCAAGGTGTCCATTGAACTCGACGATCATGCGATGCAATGGTTGGCGAAACGTGGCTACGATAAAACCATGGGCGCACGCCCAATGGCGAGATTAATTCAGGATGCGATCAAACGGCCGCTGGCTGACGCGATATTATTCGGTGATCTTGCCGGGGGCGGCAGCGTGCTGGTCACGGTCGACACCAATGATGAATTGGCGTTTGAAATGACACCGCGTGAAGTGAAGTCGAAGGAACCGGCCTAGTCTGTTCGCGCGTGATTCATCGCGCGCGAAATGTAATCCGGCCTTTTGTAAGGTCATACGGAGTGAGCTCGACGGTCACACGATCACCGGTCAGAATCCGAATGTAGTGTTTGCGCATTTTCCCAGAAATATGTGCGGTCACGACATGACCATTATCGAGTTCAACACGGAACATGGTGTTAGGCAGCGTATCAACAATTGTGCCTTCCATTTCAATTGAGTCTTCTTTCGCCATTGGGCTCCCTTCTATTACGTAAGGCGGCGATTATGCATGCTTAGTCGGCACGAATCCACCGACTATTGATGAGCATCTCGATTGGGCGGTATTCCGTCTTGTATGCCATTTTGATGGAGTCGCGAATCCAGTATCCGAGATACAGATAGGGAAGTCCCAGTTCTTTGGTCACCTCAATGAGTTGAAGCACCATCATGCGTCCGAGACTGCGCGGTGCCAACTCGGGGTCGGGATCGAAAAATGTGTAGATCGCTGATAACCCATTTCCTGGGATTTCGTCAAAGTGTGTGACGGCGATCAGTTGTCCCTCAAGGTAGGCTTCGAGAAAGAAGGCATGCGATGACCCTGCAGTGAGAAAAGACTGATACTGGCTTACCGAGGGTGGGAACATGTCCCCGTCGGCGTGACGCGCGCGGATATAGCGGTCATAGAGCGCGTAATG
>PR_CR_10_Liq_3_inCRDRAFT_1000097_pt1 | contig 25868 bp, 20 predicted proteins | sample PRCRCaboRojoPR_2_FD_10240 | JGI IMG/M metagenome (IMG submission 10240)
TTCGAAATCGACCCAGAACTGGAAAAAAATAAATCTGCCTTGCAAAGGCTATTGAATTTCGGCAAGATTGCCGCTTAAAAAATTACCGAACTATTGAGATAAAGTAAATCATCACTTGGATGCCGACCTGGCAATCATAGGGCCAGAAAAAGATAAAGCTGCACCTCCTGATCTTTGGTGCAGCAGCATTATATCAATCGCTAGTATAACTTACGAAGTTTTGCTCCCTTTGCGATCAGGCTAACGGGAGAATAGTTTTTTCACGAGGGTAAAATTACCTCTGAGCACAAGAGTGGCGGAATTATTCAGATTAAAAAACGATTAAGCTTTTTTCTGAGGAAATAAATGAAGATTAATCTTTAGGTAACTGCTGGTTGAGCTTTATTTTATAGAGTTAAGGCTGTTTTATGTTTGTTTAGGGTTTCAATGACCAGGCTGCTTCAAACGTTGAGTGGAGGAAGTGGGCTTGGCATTGATTTTTTTCATGAGATGAAAATTATGATGGCTTTCAACAAAGATTTCCGACCCTGCTGTATTAGATTTGTAAACTGAAAAATATAATCTTCAAATCAATGAGCACAAAAAACCTGAGGCATCAATTGCTCTCTGCTACAAAACCGGGCCGGGTAGACCTTCTTTTTGATTACCTGAGAACGCATGGTGATAAGCATTATGAGGAAGAGGTGACTCAAATGCAGCACGCGGTGCAGTGTGCGGCATTAGCGACCCGAAGCCAGCAACCGGCGACTTTGGTGGCCGCAGCACTGTTTCACGACATTGGGCATATGCTTGCCGATGACCCCGTGGAGGCCAATCACCCAACGCTGAAGGATGATCAGCATGAAGCAATAGCCGTAGCCTATCTTAAGGATATTTTCCCTGAGGCAGTGCTTCAACCTATACGACTACATGTAGCGGCCAAGAGGTATATGTGCACCCTTGAGCCTGAGTATTTTGACCAACTTTCGGAAGCTTCCCAAAAGAGTTTCCGGTTACAGGGTGGCCCGATGAGCGAACAGGAAATAGATGACTTTGAACAGCACGCCTTCCATAAAGCAGCAGTTAAGCTACGCGGATGGGATGATCAGGCGAAAGATGTGAATATTGAGCACCTGGAGATTAACGCTTACCGATCCTCTGTTTTAGAATCGTTATGCTAAACCAATGACTCGCTATGATAAAAATGATTGTTTTCGATATGGCAGGCACTACGGTAGACGAAGACAACGTCGTCTACAAAACCCTGCGGGATGCCGTCAACGCCACTGGAGGCTATAAGTTCTCCCTACAGGAAGTACTGGCTTCTGCGGCCGGCAAGGAAAAACGGGATGCCATTGCAGGTTTGCTTGGCAGTAAGGGCGCAGTGACCGGGGAGCAGATAGATGCGGCCTATCAATCCTTCAAAACGGCACTTGAAACGGCTTATGCCAATCTGGACGTGAAACCCACCATCGGGGCAACAAGCTTTCTTAAGCAATTGCGTAGCGCTGGCATTAAAGTGGTGCTCAACACCGGGTACAATGCCGCCACTGCTCAGTCACTGATTGACAAAATGGGTTGGAAAGCCGGTGAGGAGTATGACCTGCTCGTCACTGCAGATCAGGTGGCGCAAAGCCGCCCGGCACCAGATATGATTGCATTAGCCCAGTCAAAGCTCGGTATAGCATCCGCGCAGCAAATTGTAAAAGTAGGGGACTCAGCTATTGATATTGAGGAGGGCAAAAATGCCGCCTGTGGCTACACGGTAGGCGTAACCACAGGCGCACAGACTGCTGCTCAAATTAGTGAAGCAGGGCCTGACTTCATTATTGACCGGTTGGAAGATCTGAAACTTAGGCTTCCACTTTCGCTTTGACCTCCTCCTCTTTGGAGTCGTTCACAGGCAGGCCTGCCGCTTCCGCATAGGCTTTTTTGTTCAAGGTCAGGTTGGGGCTGCCAAAGAGAATCTTATACCAGGCTTTGGGGGAACGGTAAGTCGACAGGTCTTTGATGATGTCTATAGCCTCGTGGAAGACCAGGTAAACGGGGTTGTAAGAACCCACAGGCTTTAATATGCCGTAGTCCGGCGTTTCCTCCTCCTCTTTAAAGGTGCCGAAAATTCGGTCCCAGATAATTAATGTAGAGCCATAGTTTTTGTCCAGGTACTTCTCATTCGTAGCATGGTGGACCCGGTGGTGGGATGGTGTGGTAAAGATAAACTCGATAGGCCGGGGCAGCTTTTTGATCAGCTCGGTGTGCAGCCAGAACTGATACAGCACTTCGATCTGGTGCACGATAAAGAATACCACAGGGTGAATGCCCATCAACGCGATAGGCAGGAAGAAGATGATTTTCAGTTGCTGAATCCAGGAAAGCCGGAAAGAAACCGTGAAGTTGTACTGCTCGGAGGAATGGTGTGTCACGTGCGTGGCCCACCAGAACCGTTGCTCGTGCGCCACCCGGTGCGCCCAGTACCGGCAAAAATCCAGGACGACAAAACAAAGCGCAAAGGACCACCAGGTAATGGGGATGCTCCAGGGAACCAGGTTGTAACACAGCAGGACCAGCCCGAAGGTGAAGACCTTTGTCAAAGCGGAGGAGATAATATTGCCAATGCCTACGGCAGTTGCTGCAAAGGCATCTTTGGTGTCATAGTTGCGGCGTAATTTCCGGATCCGGATCAGGTATTCTACGAAGACTAACGCAAACATAACCGGGGCCGCATAAATAATAATAGGGGGCAGGTCCATCGCAAAAACCTGCTCCAGAGTCAATTTTGGTTCGTTCATTTCCTGTTATTTGATAAGATTGATAGCCGAATATGCAAATAAGGCCCTAAATACATGGAATCACAAAGATGTAGCGTAGAAATTTTGTCAACTAAGGCGGCTTGTACGAAATCAAACCTCAATAGAAAAAATGGGCGCTGCAACTTTTCGGCTTTTTAAACGCCTTTACAATACAATGATGCATCATTACCCCTTTAACCCTTATTCCGCGCCCAGGTTCGTTGGATTTTTCTGGATGCTAATCTAAAAAATTAGGGGTTGAAGGCGCCTAACCGCATCTTTGAACCATAATACAACCCGACACCGGGCCTTTAGCTCAAAAAGCTGCGGGCTCAAATTTTTGAAATCACCACGACAATCTGAAATTATGAAAACCATTTTTAGAACCCTGCTATTAGTCATTTGCCTGACGCCCATTGGGCTTAGTGCTCAAAATCCTACCTTGTTTGACCAGTTTGGGCATACCGAGCTGCTGAAGCTTGAATTGGAGTTCAGCCTTGACACCATGTACGCCAAAGTGGACACGAATGAAGAGTACCCGGCCATCTTCCGCTACCAAGATGCGCATGGCAACTGGGTGGAACTGCCCAGCGAGATCCGCGCCCGTGGCCGCTACCGCCGCCGGGTATGTGATTTCCCGCCGCTGAGGATTGACTTTTCCAAAAGCGATCTCAGAGCTCGCGGGCTGGCAGAACACGATGATATGAAGCTGGTCACCCACTGCCAGACCGGCAAAAAAGGAAAAGAAGCAGTCCTGCGGGAGTACCTCGGCTATAAAATGTACCAGGAATTATCCGATCATGCGCTTCGGGCACAGTTGGTCGAAGTGACTTATAAAGACACAGAAAGCAACCAGGAACTGGTCAAATACGGCATTCTGCTGGAAGACATTGACGAACTGGCCGCCCGTAAGGCAAGTGTGGAATGTGACGAATGCTTCGGCTTGTCTACTGTCGAGTTTCAGCAGGAGAACCTGCGCACCCATGCCATGTTCCAGTACATGATTGGCAACGTAGACTGGTCCATCCCCATGTCGCGCAACCTCAAAATCCTGAAGCCTGTGGATGGCGGATTGAATACGGTTGTCCCCTACGACTTTGACTTTTCCGGCATCGTGAACGTAGGCTACGCTGTGCCAGCCCGTGATATTGGGCAGGACAAGGTGGGCGAAAGGGTTTATCTGGGCGCTGAGCTCAACAGCAGCGAATTGCAATCCACCATTCAGCTTTTTAAGTCCAGGCAAGGCAATTTTGAAGCAATGGTAAGTGATTTCGACCTGCTGAGCCGTAGCGATAAGCGCGAAATACTGGAATACCTTCAGTCTTTCTACACTGCTCTGGACAATGGCACCGTTTGCGCTGAGTTCACAGCGAAAAACTGCCCCATTGTGCTGGGGAAGTAAAGGAGCAATGAGGAAAAACAAAAAGCCTGTCCGGCAAAACGCCGGGCAGGCTTTTGTAATGAGGAGGGTGGAGGAGACGGGTCTAAAACCAGCCCGCACCAAGCCCGCGGAACGGCCACGGAATACCCAGTAAGATGAGCAGCAGTCCGATCAGGTAGAAAACAAATACCGCCTTGCCAGCGGCAGAAGCATCTGCTTTGCGCTTTCCGCGGCTGTAGCCAATGGTAATCAGGATGATGGCAAGCAGCATCGTCACCAAATGCTCAACCGTGTAGAAGCGGGTGATGGTGTCCTTCATAAAGCCTTCTCCGTAGGAAACCAGTGGGCTAAATACAAAATACAACAGCAGCCCAATAACCAGCTGTACGTGAGTCAAAATCAGGCCAATAAGTGCAGAGGGCTTATTAAAAGCCTTGCCATTGCGCCAGGACTGAAAGCCTTTGATAATGGCATAGATGAGCGCCGCGAGCAGTAGCCATCTCAGGCCCGAGTGCGCGTGTTTTAACATGTTATACATAAGTTCAAGTTTTGGTCAATGGTGTAAAGGATATGGGCAAATCTACTATTTATGTGCCATTCTCTTTAGCTTTCTTTGCCGTAATTGGTATTTGGTAATGCCGTTGTAATCTTTGAGCCTGCACTCAACTTTTCGGGGGGCAGCCAATGTTCTACAATTGATTTTATTCCTTGTTCGCCACAAAGGTATGAACTTATGAAGTTTTGTACATTTGTGCCCACAAAAGCTATCAGCCATGAAATTATCCTGGAAAGGAATCTGGAATTATAAATGCCCCCGCTGCGGGGAGGGTGATCTGTTTAAAAAGCCTTTTAACTGGACCGACCCTATTGACATGCATAAGGAGTGCCAAAATTGCAAGCTGGACTTTGAGCCGGAACCGGGCTTCTACTTCGGTGCGCTTATCATTTCCTACGGCATTTCGTCCTGGATGCTGCTGCTGCCGGCGCTGCTTCTGGTACTGTATTACGACTGGTCGGTGATGGCGGCTATGGGCTTTACGCTGGCTTTCGCAGCTTTGACTTATTTCAAAATCATGCGGTTGTCCCGGTCGCTTTATCTTCATTTCTCCATGCGCTACGACAAAAGCCTGGAAAACTCGGAAAACTCTGGTTCGAAGTACGACAAGACTATTTTTTAAGCAAGATCATCGTACATTTAGCGGAAAAACATTACCATGCGTCTGTTTTTCCGCTTTCTTTTGCTGAGTTGCATTCCCTTCATTTCCACGGCACAGCCTGCCTCCAACCGCTCTGCGCTGAAAATTGCTGATATTATGCAGGGCGAGCGCTTCGTAGGCTTTTTGCCAGAGCGAATTCAGTGGCACCCCAACAGCCAGGAAGTCTTTTTTACCTGGAACCCTGAGCAGGATACCTTGCGCTCCCTGTTCAGTGTGAAACGGGGAGAGGAAAAGCCGGTGCCTGTGAGCCTGGAGCGGCAGCGGGGATTACCTGAGCCGGGCGCATACAATTCAGACTACACGCTCATGGCTTACGCCAAAAATGGCGACCTATTCCTTTACGATATTGCAGCCGATAGCAGCTGGCAGCTGACCCGCACCGGGCAGCGCGAATCGGACCCGTTCTTTACCTCAAATGACAAACAGGTCATCTTTACCGCCGACCGCAATCTCTATGCCTGGCACTTGCAGGAGCACCGGCTGGAGCAGCTCACATACTTTGAGAAAGGCAACGGTGGCAGCAGCGGGTCCGCGGATGCACAGCAAACATGGCTGGACGAACAGCAAATGGAACTCTTCGAAGTCCTGCGCTGGCGTGATGCTCAGGACCGGTTGGAAAAAGAACGCCGGGAAGCCCTGCGCCCGGAGCGCCCTCAAACCATTCATTTGGGCAGCAAGTCGTGGAGTAATCTGCAGCTTAGCCCCGATCAGCGCTTTGTGACGTTCCGGCTGCGTTCCGATGCCACAACAGAAAGCACACAGGTGCCCCATTTCGTTGACCCAACAGGCTATCTGGACATCAAAAAAGCACGCCCAAAGGTGGGCCATTCACAGGATACTTACGAAATGGGCGTTTACGACCGGCAGCGGGATACCTTCTACACCGTTTCCACCCTGAGCCTGGAGGGCATTTACGACAAGCCTGCCTATCGTATAGCCGTCTACGGAGATACTGCCGCACAGTATGAATCTCCCCGGGAGGTCATCCTGCATGGCCCGGTCTTCAGCGATCAGGGCAGGGCAGTGGTCGTTTTACGCGCACTGGACAACAAAACCCGCTGGATTGCAGAGCTGGACCTGCCGACCGGTCAGCTCCGGCAAATTGACCGACAGCAGGATGATGCTTGGGTGGGCGGCCCTGGTATTTCCGGCTGGAATTTCTCAACCGGGACCTTGGGCTGGCTGGATGAGCAAACGATTTTTTACCAGTCAGAAGCCACCGGGTACTCACACCTTTATACCCACAATCTGGATACCGACGAGCGTACCGCGCTGACAAGTGGCGATTTTGAAATCCGTAGCGCGCAATTGTCCCGCGATAAGCAGACCTTTTTCATCATCGCTAATGCGGAAAGCCCCTTCGAGCAGCATTTTTATCATCTGCCGGTCAGTGGAGGCCCTTTGCAGAAAGTGACGGATGCGCCGGGGAAGTACGAAGTGGAAATCGCACCGGATGAAAAGACGCTCGCCCTGCGCTATTCCTACAGCAATCAGCCCTGGGAACTGTACCTGATGGATAATCAGCCCGGCAGTGCAATGCGCCGGGTGACTGAATCCACGACCAATGCTTTCCAAAGCTACGCTTGGCGGGAGCCTGAAATCATACGCTTTAAGGCATCAGATGGGGCAAGCGTGCCTGCCCGCCTGTACCGGCCAAAGAAAGGCACGAAGAAAGGCAAAGCCGTCATTTTCGTTCATGGAGCGGGCTACCTTCAAAACGTCCACCGGTGGTGGAGCAGCTATTACCGGGAGTACATGTTTCACAACCTGCTGGTCGACAATGGCTTCACGGTATTGGACATCGACTACCGGGGCAGTGATGGTTATGGCCGGGACTGGCGGACCGGGATTTACCGGCACATGGGCGGCAAAGACCTCAGCGATCAGGTAGACGGTGCTGCCTATCTGGTGGAAGTGCTCGGCATTGACCCGGAACGAATTGGCATATACGGAGGCTCCTATGGGGGCTTCATTACGCTGATGGCGCTATTCACTTCGCCTGGCACATTTGAATGTGGTGCGGCCCTGCGATCGGTAACCGATTGGGCACACTACAACCATCCTTACACCTCCAACATCCTCAATACGCCGGTGAAAGATTCCATTGCCTTCCGTCAAAGCTCACCGATCTACTTCGCAGAAGGGCTGGCGGACCGCCTGCTCATCCTCCACGGTATGGTGGACGACAACGTACAGTTTCAGGATGTAGTCCGCCTGTCTCAGCGCCTCATTGAGCTTGGGAAGGAAGATTGGGAACTCGCCGTCTTCCCTGTAGAGCCCCACGGCTTCATTGAGCCCAGTAGCTGGACGGATGAGTATAGACGTATTTTCAGGCTTTTGGAGGGAATGTAACCTTAGTGAGGTTCGGGAAATATATCGGATGGATTTTAATGGTGGATGGCTAAAAAGGAAAAGGTTATGGCTGAATTATCAAAGTATGATTTACTGGTTGTTGGAGCAGGTATTCTCGGCACTTTCCATGCGTACCACGCCCTACGCGCTGGCTTTAGCGTAGCTTTGATTGAGCAAAACCAAGCTCCACAGAGCGCAACTACACGGAATTTTGGCCAGGTTGTACCATCAGGTATGAACGCTAAATGGCAAAAGATCGGGAGGCGTAGTCTGGAAATTTACAAGGAATTGCAAAACGAGGCAGATATTTCCCTGCAGCCACACGGATCAGTGTACATCGCTTCTGATGCGGAAGAGGTCGGTCTTATTGAGGAATTAGCCCTGCAGAACAAAGAAGCAGGGTACTCGTCAGTATTGCTGAACTCATCAGAATGCCTTAGCCGCTGGCCGGTGCTTCAACCTTCTTACTGCAAAGCTGGTCTTTTCTTCCCTGAAGAAGTATCCCTGGATCCCAGAGTCGCGGTGGGAAGGGTTATTGCCTACATGAGAGCGCACATGGGGTTGGATTACTTTCCTTCCTGCCGGATCATCCAGTCGCTGGTTAATGAAAGTGGCGTAGAATTTCGTAGCAGTGACCAAAGAGCCTTTTCTGGTGCCAGGGGCATTATTTGCAACGGGAGCGAGTTCCAAAACCTGTACCCGGATTTATTCTATCAAAGTGACCTTGAGGTGAGCAAATTGCATATGCTCCGCACGGTACCACAGGATGGACTTCGGATAAAGGGGAATATTTTAACTGGGAGAACGATCCGGCGGTACGAAAGCTTTACGGAATGCCCTTCCTTTAAGGCGGTCAAAGAACGAGAGCCGCAAGAGAGTTTTGCAAAAGAATATGGTGTACATATTCTACTTACCCAGGCTCCGGATGGAACGGTTGTGCTTGGTGATTCTCATGAGTATGCCGATGCAGGCAACAAGGATGCGCTTGGGTTCGAAATGGATCAGTCCATCAATGCTTTCATGCTTCAGGAAGCTAAAGCGATTTTCCGCCTGCAGAACTGGAAAATTCAAAAGACCTGGTTTGGTATCTACAGCCAGTGCAAAACCAAAGACATTTTTCAACACCATATCGATGACAAGCTCCATATTGTGACGGGTATCGGTGGTAAAGGAATGACCGGCAGCCCGGGTTTTGCAGAATTGAATATCCGGCGGATTTTTTCATTGTAGATTAGGCGTTTCGCCGGTTCATGTTTCTTTCTTTTTTTAGAAAGTAAAGAACAGCTAATCCACTCAGTAATATGGTCGTTATACCCATTGCATAAGCGCAAATTGTAAAGAAGGATAACCAGCTTAACTGGCTGGCACCAAAGTTTTTGAAAAATAACACCCCCACACTGCCAAGGTAGCCAAAGGCATCCGCTACATACATAAGGTATCCGATGTTGCTTCGGTATCGGAACAGGGCAATCCAGCGTTCAAAGAGCATGGTGTGGTAAGAAATGTAAGCCAGGTACATGCCAAATCCAATGATGATCATCCAGGCACCTGGGGGGATCCAGCCAGTTTGAAACCCCCAGGTTGTCAGTAAAACCAAAACGCCGCCGGCGAAAATGATAAAGAGGTTGGTGTAGAACGCAAGCCGGTTGCTTCGGATGAACATCATAGCTGCAACAAGGATGAGTACTGTTGCAGCAATAGGTAGTTCGGCGGTCACAAGAATAGACGGCATCTCGCCGTAGCCCAAAGCATCCCATAGCTCCACTGCAAAATTATCGCGTACATCACGGAATATGGTAAGTGCGATGTATATGGTAACCACCAATACTATACCGGGAGCGAAAGTTTTGAAAAACTGGCGTCGTTCCTTGCGGTTCATGGGCACACGTTCCGTCCGCTCTGCCTTGTCCTCCGGAGTAGGAGGGGGGATTTTGCCAAGCATCCATACCCCCAGAAACAGAGAGGGCACGAATATAGCGCCTACTGCAAAAGGCATCCAAAACTCCGTCAAGCCATAGCTATCAGTAAGGACTTTGCCAACTGCTTTGACAAAACCAGAAGAAACGATGAAACTTGTTGCCATACCTGCTCCTAATAACTCTGTATTCCGGCGCCCTTCCAAAAAAGAAAATACAATCCCCCAAATCATTCCAAGGGGCAGGCCATTGAAGAACAAGGCGATAAAATTAAAGGGGTAAGGAACCAGTCCGAAAATCAGCAGGGCTACCCAGGAGATTCCTATCAGGGCCAGGATACTCCGAATTCTGGAGCCATGCCCCATTTCTGAGACCACCTTGATACCGATAAACTTTGAAAGCATATATCCAATAACCTGTGTGGTAATCAGGATGATTTTGTAATCGATACCCCAAAGCGTTAAGTCTTCGAAGGTACCCGCTGTGAACGGTTTTCGGAAAGCATACATGCTGCAATAGGTTACAAACGCCGCAGCAATACAGTACAGTGAGAAATTCAGGCCATTGGTGTCCGATAGCCAGCGGGTAATTTTTGATTGACTTCGCATAGGAGTGGGTTATGGTCAATGGTGTAGCCTTTAACCAGTTTTATCCAATATTTCCTATACTGTAGCGCCTTTACGCTTCCATAAACTCAAGCAAACTATATCCGTACGCCTGCCCGGAACGGCTTTTCTGAAGTAGCGTATTCAAAAGCCTGCGTCACCTCAGATAATGGAAACTCCCTTTGAATAAGTTTTTCGAATGGAAATTGACTGTGAAATTGTTCCAGAAAACCAACGGCTTGGATAAAGTCCGCACGATTGTAATTATGTAGTCCCTTTATGGTATGCAGCTTACGAATGAGCTGCTCAGCACTTAAATTCAGTTTTCGTTGTGGAAAAACAGCGCCCACCCAAATGGCTTTCCCGCCAATTGCGAGGGTTTCAAGGGTGTTTTCCATGGAGGAAGGCATACCACTTGTTTCGAATACCAGATCGAAAGCGCCACTTAACTGCTCAGGAGCGAAAACTTTATCTGCCCCAAACTGCCTTGACATTGCCCGGCGATGCTCATCTGGCTCTGCTACAGTAATGGAGGCAGCCCCGGCGGCTTTACACAATGCACAACCAACAAGCCCAAGTGTACCGGCACCAGAAACTAATACGTGGCGCCCCATCAGCCCGTCGGCTATTCGCAATGCTCCGACCATGGTCGCAACAGCACAATTGGCTAATGCAGCTACCGGCAACGGAACCTCCTTCTTTACTTTGAGTACCAGGCTGTCCGGACGCAAGATGGTATATTCCGCCAATCCGCCATGCCAGCTACAGGCTGAGGTATGCCTCTCATGACCATATTTAAAAAGGCCTTTAGCTTTTTGGGGCCTGCCAGCCCCGGATTGCGGGTCATCTTTTGGGCTTGCAAATACAGCCCACGTAACCAGGTCTCCCTGATTAATAACCTGACCGTTTTCATCTTGCCTCGGGGCATCCGGTCCAAAAGAATCAATGATTCCGCAAACTTCATGGCCCAAAATAGTTGGGTTGGCCTCTTTCCGGTCTCCGCTATAGGTTTTTAAATCACTACTGCATAGGGTGGTATAGGCATTTTTCACCCGTATCTCTTTGCCTTGAGGGTGTGGTAGTTCTACGGATTGCAACCTGATGGTTCCAGGGCCGGCATCGAAAATAGCAGCTTTAGCTTTCTTCATAGGATTCAAAGATATTTCATATTATGAAAATTGGCTGAAATGTAGAGCGTTTATTTTGAATCTTTACGAATTGAACCAATGATTTCGCTTTGGTATCATTATTGTTTGAAGGCCCTTTTATTTTGTTGTACCTTTCCCGAGTGTTCAAATTCTGATAATACGTGAAATTAGAATCAGGCTACGTCATCCACCGCATTGGCCCTAAGCTGCGTGCTTATCGAAAAGACAAGGGGCTGCGTTTAGTAGACTTGTCAAAGGCTGCCGGGATTAGCTCTGCAATGCTGTCTAAGATTGAGAATGGGCGGATCATACCTACAATACCTACTCTTTTTCAGTTGATAAGCGTACTGGGGGTTGAGCCTCAGGACTTTTTTGCAGAAATTAATGAGCAAGGAGCCTTCAGCGGGTACTTGTTGGTCCGAAAAGAAAACTATGTGCCATATATTAAGGAAGAGTCCGCAGTCGGATTCGACTATCGGTCGATCTTTGAGCATTCCCTGAAAAGCAGCGACTTCCAGATTTCTATTGTTACCCTTGAGCCGGGCAATCAGCGCCCACTGGTCTCTACAGCCGCTTTTGAATTCCTTTACATGATTGAAGGTGATATAAAGTTTCATCTTGAAGATACCATTCTGGATCTAAGAAAGGGAGATTCCCTGTTTTTCGATGGAAGGATCAGGCACGCGCCATTCAATCAGCAAAAGTCCCCCGTTCATTACCTGGTTATCTACTTTTTCATCGATGACGAAGAAGAGTAATTCTGTTTTTCAGTCAGATGAAAAAAAAACGATCACTAATTTGCTCCCGAAATCCGGTGTGAGTAAAACCAAGGTAACCAGCTTATTAACCCAATATTATCAATTGAATTCTTCCCTCATTTGATTATTGAGAACGGTAAGATTTCCTTTATTTTCGTCTCAGTAAAATTTAACTCTTTGCAGTTTTCAGGAGTTGAAGTTATCGTGTAAAGCGTTACCGAACCTGCTTTTATGGTTAATCCGTTCTGCTCCTTTTGGAAAATGGGAGAATAGTTGTGGATTAACGGATATAAGATGCGAATACCTCCCTCTACCTTAACCTATAGGTTGCTTGCTGCTCAGGAAAGGGAAAGGTTGGAGGAACTCAGAAACACGCTTTAATTCTAATCCAAACAATATTACGGATTCATTACATCCTGTCACAGATGTATTGAGAACCTCCTCATTGACTACGGAAATCAGGAAGTATAACCTTCCTGGTTTTGGAATAACTGTGCAAAAAGGAAAAACTCATTCCAGGTAGTGCAGGCTCTTTTGTCCATTTTCCTCTTTTTAAGGAAAAAACAGAAGCGGTCAAGATTCTTACTCTAACCAAAAAACCAAGGAAAGAAACAAATTAATTAGAAGTGTATTTGATGCACTTCGCTTCTGTCCGTGTGGATAGGAGTATACAAAGAGAAAGGAGAGATGCTACTAACAGCTTTGGTCGGCACAAGCAGCATCATCTCCAGTGTTTTTAACGAAAAACTTTACAATTTATGAAACTTTCCTTAATGAAAGGGCTGTTCCTGGCCCTTTTAGTTTCGTGCTACAGCATAGATATGCCAGCGGCACCAAACTTCAGACAAACCCAACAAGCTGAAAACCCTATTGATGGGGTGGTTACTGACGAAAGTGGCGATCCGTTGATCGGTGCATCGGTATCGGTAAAAGGTACGGTAACAGGTACCGTTACGGATATTAACGGTCGTTTTACGATTTCTGCTAATGAAGGGGATGTGCTTATCATTTCCTACGTGGGCTACGTGTCACAAGAAATTGTAATAGGCGATCAGGAGAATTTATCTATCCAACTAGCAGCTAATGCCACACAGTTGGATGATATTGTTGTAGTGGCTTATGGTACGCAGAAAAAGTCAGACGTTACCGGAGCCATCGGCGGTGTGGATTCAGATGAATTCAACCGTGGTGTGGTCACCAACCCCGGGCAGCTCTTGCAGGGAAAGGTAGCCGGTGTGAATGTTTCAAATGTTAGTGGTGAGCCTGGCGCTGGTCAGAACGTCATCATTCGGGGTATTGGTAGTTTACGGTCGGGTACGACACCTTTATACGTTATTGATGGTTTTGTACTCGACAACTCCGGAACCGGCGTCGCCAATAACCCGCTGAACTTTATTAATCCAAATGATATCGCCAGCATTGATGTCTTGAAAGATGCTTCGGCAGCCGCCATCTATGGTGCCCGGGCCTCTAATGGCGTTATCGTGATTACGACTAAGAAAGGGCAGGAAGGTAAGGCAGAAACCACCCTTTCCACGTCTACAGCGGCTTCCACGATTGCTCGTACGCTCCCTGTTTTCGGAGCGGATGAGTTCCGTCAGCAGGTAACCGCAATCGGAGGCCGCCTGGAAGACTTTGGTGGTAATACGGACTGGCAGGATGAACTGACACAAACGGGGATTTCCAACAACGTCAACCTCTCGGTCAACGGAGCGGCGAATGAGCGCTTTTCCTACTACGCTTCCCTCGGCTATCAGGACCAGGAGGGTATCCTGCAAAACAGCAACCTGGAGCGCTACTCCGGTAAGCTGAACGTGACGCAAAAAGGCCTGGGTGGCCGGCTGAATGTAGATTTAAACCTTACAGCAGCGCATACCAAAAACCTTCGCCCAAATATCTCTTCCACGCTGGTTGACATGCTGGAGTTCAATCCGACCCTGCCCGCCAGAGACGAAAATGGGGACCCCCGTCTGCTGGACGAAAATCGCCTGAACCCACTGGTACGGTACGATTTATATTCCGATAATTCAACCAATAACCGGATTCTGGCCAATATCGCGCCGTCCCTCGAAATTGTCAACGGACTAACTTACAAGCTGAACTACGGTGTTGATTATTCCACTACTTCCAGAAATGTACAGTGGGATCCCTACGCGCCTTTGGCAGGTTTTGAAGGTTCCTTAAACTCTATCGAGGTTGAAAACGAGAACCGACTGGTAGAAAACACGCTGACCTACCAGTTTGAGGCGGGCAGGAGTAATTTCAATATCCTGGCAGGGCATTCTTATCAAAAGTTGTTCGTTGCTTCCCGGTCTACTTCTTTTGAGCGGTTCATTGATAACGGCATTGACCCGGTATACCAGGATCATACCAGCCCGGATGACCTGAGGACTACCGTGAACGCTGCTGCCGAGGAGAACGAGCTGCAGTCTTTCTTTGGAAGAATCAATTACGGCTTCGATGGCAAGTATTTGTTCACCGGTACTATGAGAGCGGACGGTTCTTCCAAATTCGGTGGCAACAACAAGTACGGCTACTTCCCGTCTCTTGCAGTGGGTTGGAACATTACAAAAGAAGATTTCTTCTCCAACACCGCATTTGACAATCTGAAGCTGAGAGCCAGCTGGGGACAAACCGGTAACCAGGAAATCCCTTCAAAAATTACTCAGGAAAGCTTTAATGAATCCCGTTCTCAGAGTGGCGATGCTTCCAATAACACCTATCCCCTGGAGCCCGATCAGCTTACCCTGGATCAGTACCCATTCGGGGTGACCTTCACCCGCCTGGCCAACCCTGATATCCAATGGGAAGTATCTACTCAGACCAACGTTGGACTGGACTTCGCATTGTTTGATTACCGGTTGACAGGTACCCTCGATTATTTCAGTAAGGTTTCAGACAACATCCTGCTTGAAATCTCACCAGCTGACCCCATTCAGCCTACTGCTACCTTCTGGACGAACATTCCAAATATGGAAATCCGTAACAGTGGGTTTGAGCTTTCTTTGGATCTCGGCAGCGACCCTACAAAAGAGTTCCGTTGGAATATCGGGGGTAACATCTCACTGATCGATAATGAAATTACGGATTCTCCGTTCTCTGTACTCGTTACGGGTACGGCTTCCGGTGCAGGACAAACGGGTGCCACTATCAATGGCTACATCAACGGCGAACCCATCGGCGCTTTCTTCATGCAAACCTTTGACGGTATTGGTGAAGATGGACTCAATCGCTTTGTTGATACCAATGGCGATGGTGTTATTCTGGATGACGACCGAACGGTGGTTGGATCGGCATTGCCTAACACCTTGTACGGTTTTTATCTGAATCTGAATTATAAGAGTTTCGATTTCGGGGTCAACTTCAATGGCGTAGCGGGCAACAAAGTGTACAACCACACCGCTATGAGCAGCTTCATCAAGGGAAAACTGGCGGTTTCTTCCAATACCACCGACTTTGCGGTAGAATTCCCGGAAGAGGAGATTACCAACTTTAACGAAGTATCCACCCGCTTCCTCGAAGATGGCAGCTTCCTCCGGTTGAATAACCTAACGCTGGGGTATAACCTCAATACACAAAAGCTGGGCATCAGCAATGCCATTCAACGGGCACGCCTGTCACTGACCGGGCAAAACCTGTTCCTGATTACCAATTATTCCGGTTTTGATCCGGAGGTCAACTCAGGCAGTGTAGCGGGCGGTATTCAGACTTTCGGTATTGATCGGTTCACTTACCCTGCGGCACGAACCTTCCTGGTTGGGCTGGATATCACATTCTAAGCCGTCGCTTTCAACTTATTATTTGACCTTTTACACCAACAATAATGAAGAAGCAAAATTTATATAAAACTATTTTCCTGACTGCGCTGCTCTGCATGCAGTGGAGTTGTACCGACCTGGAGGAGAATGTACTGGATGAGTCCTTTGCGGGTACTGGCCAGGCAGAAATTGTTAGTGGTGCTATTGCGCCAGCCTATGGCTACATGAGAAGGGGCGTATGGCGGCATACTATTTACTTTGGCCTGCAGGAAGTCACTTCTGATGAAGCTATTCTCCCGGCACGAGGTGGTACGGACTGGTTTGACGGAGGCAAATACATCGCACTGCATGCCCATCAGATGACACCTACCAATGAGGTGGTGACAGATTCCTGGAACGGCATAACCACCAATATTTCCAGGGCGCTGACCGCGATAGAAGTACTCCGTCCACTTGCAGATGCAGGAGACACAGAAGCAGAAGGCGCTTTGTACGAAATGATTACCATGCGGGCCTATCTGAATATGCTCATGATGGACAGCTGGGGTCTCGCCTTTCAAAAGGAAAATTCCACGGAGACTTCCAGGATTTTGAGAGGGCAGGAGGCCATCGACTACATTCAGAGCGAACTGCTGTCTGTGGTGGATGTGATCAACACCGATAAGGGAACCGGCCGGTTTACGCAGGGTGCCGTTTGGGGGCTTCTGGCAAGATTGCACCTGAATGCTGCTGTTTACCGCGATCCCTATGGCACGCCTAACTTCACAACGGAGGATATGGATAAGGTGATTGAGTATACCGATCTTATCATCAACTCCGGCCGCTATTCCCTGGAGTCTGAGTACTTTGATCTGTTCAATGATGATAACAATGGCAACCCTGAACTGATCTTTGCACTCGATCAGAGAGGGCAGCTGTCCAACGAGCACGGCAGATGGGCCTACTGGTCTGTTTCCGGCGCGTATTTGGCACGCCCGGAGTGGATTGCTGATGGTAACCCTGATGGTACCAATGGCCCGGCTATGACGCCGGACTTCTACCAGACCTGGGTCGATGCCTATGGCGATATTGACCCGGCGGATGCAGATGCCCGTTTTTACAAGCGCAATGTGATGATCCCGGAGGAACTACAGGACCTCACTGGCTTATCCCCGGCAAATGACGAAGATCACTTTTTCTGTGTGCCACCTTTGGAGTTTCAGATGGACCGGGGCATCCTTCGCGGTGTTCAGTGGGGCCCGAGAGAAGGTCCGGACGGTAACTTCCTGGCTTGCCCTAATGGTGATGCCCGCATATATCCGGTACGGGAAGATGCCACAAGCTCTGTCAGAGAAGCAGAGGAAGAAGTGTACGTCACTCACGTATTGAATATCGACTTCACCACCGAAGGCAGTTTCCACAATACCGGCTACCGCTACGCCAAGCATCAATTCAGCCGTACTTCAGCCAACGGCACCGCTAACAGCAGCGTGGATCTCGTTCTGCTGCGCCTTGGAGAAGTGTACCTGAACCGGGCAGAAGCTAAACTCCGCAAAGGAGATGTGGCTGGTGCTTTGGAGGATATCAACACGCTGCGTACCTCCAGAAATGCCCGCCCGGAACAAACGCCTGCGCCACTTGATGATATCGACCTCGAGCGCCTGTATGACGAGCGTGGCTTCGAACTGTACTGGGAAGGCCACCGCCGGAATGACCAAATCCGATTCGGTAAGTTTGAGGACACCTGGACGGAGAAGACCAGCTCGGACGTGAACAATCGCCTGTTCCCCATCCCACAGAGTGCCATTGATGGCGCTTCTGTTTTGGACGGGTTTCTTGTGCAGAACAGAGGGTATTAAATGGGGTTATTAATCCCGATGATGATTTGAAAAAAGGCCGGAAGCAATTGCTTCCGGCTCTTTTGATTAGTTAGTGATGTGGATTGAAGATGGAAAGACCTAAAAGAAATGCTATGAAGCTTGGTACTATAATTCCCTGTCTTTTGATTCTTGCTCTGGCCTCATGTGGGAACTTGCAAAAGGACGATCAAAAAATTGAATTGGTTCGGAAGCCTTATTTACAAAGTGCAATTAGCGATAGTATCTCCATCCTCTGGAGAACGAATACCGGGGACAACTGCAACGTCCGATACAAATTGAGGGGATCAAAGGAATGGTCTAATGCAGATGGCGTTACCCGCATCACCAATACCAATGTGGTGGAGCATGAAGTCACGCTGTTTAATCTGAATCCAGCTACAATTTATGAGTACCAGATTTTTACCGATAATCAGCAATTTTTGGTTGATCAAAACCTTAGGTTTCCATCGCCAATAGGTCGGAAGGATTCCATATTCTCTTTTTTTGCCGTAGGGGATATCGGCGAACCGGTAGAAGAGGGGGGCACCCCGGACGCATTGGCTAAGGCTCTGGTACCTTATGTGGATTCACTCAAGTTTGGGTTACTGCTTGGAGATATTATTTATCCTGATGGAAAGAGTGAAGATTACGATTCAAATCTATTCCAGTACTTCGGTGCTGTTTTCCCGTATGTACCTGTATTTACGATTCTGGGCAATCACGATTGGCATGAGCCGGAAGAGAATTATGTCAAGGAATGGAAGCTGCCTGGTAACGAGTATTATTATAGCTTCGATTACGGCAATGCCCATTTTGTCGGGCTTGATACGAAAATGGGAGATGTGCTTTATGATTCAGCCGCTCAGGTCAAATGGCTTGAAGCTGATTTAGCCAGTGTAGGTGATCAACAGGATTGGAAGGTGGTTTTCCTGCACCACAACGGAAGGTCATGCACATATAAGAACGACTACAAATCCGTTGTCGGCTTGTACCCGATTTTCGAAAAATATGGTGTGGACCTGGTGTTAAATGGTCATGCCCATACCTACGAGCGTTTAAATCCTATGGATGGGGAGGGGCAGGTAGTAGAACGTGCTATGAGTACTCATTCACACTATCAGACCCCGGAAGGCTTTATCAGTATAACTGCAGGAAGTGGAGGAAAACTAAGAGGCGTTGGGACCGACCCTAAACCCTTTCATCCCGATCCTGACAATTGTAAATACCCGAACTTAGTAGCTGCATCCAGCCATACCTGGGCTTTCCTGACCCTTAAAATAGAAGGAAAAACCCTTGAAGGAACGGCAATAGCCACGAAGGACAGAAAAGTGGTGGACCAATTCAGGATTAGTAAATAGCAGTCTTTCAGCGCAGCAGGTTTTTTAATTTTTTCCATAAATGATTAAAGAGTCTGAATAAGCGTGTGGGTAACCCTTTGCATTTAAGCGCTATGGCTGCTGGGGTAGAGCTTCCCGCTCTGCTTCAGCTTATCCAACAGCAAACGCTGCGAGGCTATTCAAGAAGTGCAATTGGTTCTGCACACTGAATAAGCTCTTGACCTTAATTCTTGAGAAAAACATACCCCCCTTTCTCTGCACCCCATACCTGTGCTCCGGACGCATCAAAGCCCTGATCCCAGCTAACAATTTTGCCGGGCATGACGGTGACTTTGGAGGTGGCATAATCCGCTCCCCTCAGGGTGCTTTTGCAGCTATCCCCCTCTGTGCTACCGGTGTAAGAGCCGTCAGCTTGTTGGGTTAGAATGACCGCGCAGCCTTCGCGCAAACGCAGGTCATCTTTGGATAGCGCATTGAAGCTTTCCGGTACCTGCCAGTCGCCTACCAGGTCATCTTCATTATCTACGGTGTAGACGATGCTTTTGAAGGTCTTTTTGTCCACCTGTTCTAATTGGTAGATGCGCTGCCGGTAAGGCTTGGCAGGCATGGCACTCACGGCTTGCTCCACTTACAGCCAATGCCCCCGGTCCTTCCAAATCGGGTACATGTGCAGGGTGATGTCGTAGAAGGCATCATCTTCGGCAGCCTGAGCGGCGCTGGTAAAGGTGCCGGTCATCGCTTGCTGTAGCTGGTCGAGGGCCTTGGTGTTTGCTGTGTCGGTGGTGGATTTGGAGGTGTTGCAGGCTGAAAGTAGCAGGGCTGCTGCCAGGGTAAACAGGTAGGGTCTCATGTTATGAAGGTATTAATTGGTTTGTTAAATGGTCAGTTAGCATGGGGTGAAAGTGGAGCTCTGATTCTTACCTTGGGTAGCGTTTGGCAAACCGCAGCCGTTGCCGGTAGGGGAATACGTCAAAGAGGTAGCCTGCTTCGAGCTTCTTCTGGGTATCAATCCAGAAACCAACATCGTACAGGTCGCCATGCAGGCGGTAAAAAATATCCCTGATGTCGCGCCGCCCAATCAGGAAACGCCGGAACTCCTCCGGGAAAATGTCATTTGGGCCTACCGAGTAGAAAGGCTCTGAGGAGAGTTCCTCTTCGTAGGTTTCGGCCTCGGGGATCCGCCGGAAGTTGTAATCGGTTAGCGGGCCAATTTCGTCGTAGTCGTAAAAGACGACCCGCTTCAGGCGTGTGACGCCAAAGTTTTTGAGCAGCATGTCTCCCGGGAAAATATTGACCGCGGCCAGTTGCTTGATGGCTTTGCCGTAGTCGTTGATAACCTCCTCTGCTTCCTCTGTTGTAGCCTGATCGAGGAAGAGGTTGAGCGGGATCATCTTTTTCTCAATATAGAGGTGCCTGATCTCCACGATATCGCCTTTGATTTTGACCTTGGAAGGGGCTTCCTCCATGAGGTACTGCAGGAGTTCCTCCGAAAACCGCGACCGCTCAAACAGGAACTGCTCAAAGACGTGGCTGTCTGCCATGCGCCCCACCCGGTCGTGGAAGAAGACCATTTCGTACTTCCGCTTCACCTCATCTTCTGTTACCTGCTTCGGCGCAGCGAAGCGGTCTTTGATCACTTTGAAGACCATGTTGTAGGAGGGCGTGGTGAAAACCGCCATCACCATCCCTTTGATACCGGGGGCGTGGTCAAATTTATCTAGGGTGCGCTCCATGTGCCGCAGGTAGTCCCGGTAAAGGACGGTTTTACCGTGTTTTTCGAACCCAATGGAGTTGTAGAGTTCGCCCAGGCTCTTGGTAGGCAGTATGGATTTCAGGAAGTCGACGGTTTCGCTGACAATATCCACGTCAACGAGAAAGTAGGACCGGTTGTAGCTGAAGATGGAGGATACATCGTTGTAGTCGAGCAGGAGTGCATCTGCAAAAATGCCATTTTCCTTATGCAGCAGGGGGATGATAAATGGCGTAATCCGGTCTTCCAGGTGCAGCCTGCCCACGATATAGGCGCCTTTGTTGCGGTAAAATACCGACTTGAGCAATTCAATGCGGGCGTGGCGGGGCAATTCTCCGGGGGTTAGGCTTTCCCGTAAGGTATCGCAGATGTACTGAATGTCCCGCTCCATGTCTTCCCATTGAGCATCAAAGGTGAAAAAGTGGAAGACTTGCCGGAAAATATGTTCCAGAGGTTCAATCAGGAAGAATGTCTGATGGATAGGTATGGTAGAGCGGAACTCCCGGTAAGTAGCCGTTGCAAGGACAAACATGAGGTCTTTGTCGACACTAAGGCCCCGGTGGCTATGCCTGAAAATGGAATTGTAGAAAGTCTCCGCAATATTCCGTGTGGCAAAATTGCTGACTTCCTCCAGGTAGTATTGCTTGATTTTTTTCCAGGTGTCGTCATCACTCGATAAGCTGCCCAGTAATTTGACGACTTCCTTGGTGGTTTTGCCCACCTGATCCCGGTAAAGGGTGAGCCGTTCGCGGGCATCCGCCTGCATGCCCCTCCAGTCGCGGTGCTCGAAGCGGATCTGGGCGCGTTTGGTAACACGCTTGTAGTTATAGTAGTATTGCTGGTAGCTGCGCAGGATGAGGTGAGCAGTGTCGTAGGGTAGTAGTTTTTCAAACATAGTAACGGCAGTTTATCCAACAATAATACGCTCCAGTACGTCCCCAACCCAGTAGGCGACACCGGCAGCCAGTGCCCCCAGGGCTAGTGTTTCCAGCACGCCTTTCCAAATAGAGGTTTCAGTGACGTAGCTTTTCAGTCCGCCCACAGTGGCAAACCCCAGGCAGGTCAGCGCACAGGTAGTCCAAAACAAATCGCCGGCAAAGGGAAAAAAGTAATCATAAAGATACAAAGCCAGCGGGATGAACCCCACCAGGATAAACGCCACATAGGTTACGGCGCCAATGGCCAGAGGTGACCGGCGTTGCTCCATCATGAACAGCTCCTCTTTCATCATTACATCCACCCAACGGTCCTTGTCAGCGGTGAGGATGTCCACCACCTGCTCCAGTAGTGGGCCTTCAAAGCCTTTTTGGCGGTAGATTTCCCGGACTTCCTCCCGCTCTTCTTCGGGCATGTTTTCAATCTCCCAGTATTCTACATTTTTATGCTTATTGTAGTTATGGGCTTCAGATTTTGCCGAAAGGTAGGCTCCCACAGACATGGAGAACCCATCTGCCAGCAAGTTGGCGAAACCAAGGATGAGAATCACAGAGCTGTCCAGCCCTGCCCCAACGGAGCCGGCAACCACCGCAAAAGTGGTCACGCTGCCATCAATACCGCCGTAGACAAATTCGCCCAGGTAGTCCTGATGCCTTTGTAGGAAATTAGGGGCATTGGGTGCTGCTTCCATCACATGCGGTTATTCGGTGGGCATATCCTGGTGCTGAAGCGCCGGCCCGGGGCTTTTTTCCGGGGCTTTTTCGCGGATACGCTTTGAAATATCCCGGTCGTCGGCCAATGCGCTGAACCAGGTCACGAGGCGGCTGCGTTGCTCGTCCGAAAGGCGGGCTTCCGCATGGGTGAGCGGGTAGGCTTTCAGGGGCATATGCCCTTCCTCCACTTCTTCGGCACATTCCTCTGCCTTATGGGCGCGCTTCTCCGCGTCGTAGGCGGTCCAGGTAGAGAAATTTAAATGTTCCCGGCCTTCGTCCACATGGCCCTTCAGCCACCAGCCAACGGGTTGTACGTTGGCATACCAGGGGTAGGTGGTGTGGTAGGAATGGCAATCGTAGCAGGCATCTTTCAACAGCTGTACCACATCCTGCGGAGGTTGCACAGCCGCAATCAGGTCTTGCCCGTTGGGAGCAGTCGGGTTGGCCTTATCGATCTGGAAAAACTGAAGCACCACAAAGGCGCCGAGCAATCCTAGGAGTATTCGCTTAACAAGTGTAGACATGGCAATTGGTTTTAGACTGTGTTGGGATTTCACTTTTGGAGCGAATCCCCAACACAGTCCCTTAGTGGGAAGTAAGGTAATTAAAACTGTTTTTTCAACAAAAAATCAGGGTGGATTGAGTGGTCATTAATACGCGATTTTCCAATGGGCGCAGTCACAGTGAGCGCTGGGAGGGCGGCTTTACCGGCGTCCACTCAGGAACTCCAGTTCCAGGCGGAGCAAGTGGTAGTCCCTTAAGTTATAAATCCATTCGAGTTTGGTTTGCAGGCCCTGTTCGAGGTTGACGATGTAGTCGTGATAGTCTACGGCACCACTTTCATAGGCCGCTTCTGCCGATCGGATCTGCTCATCGGCCAAAGGGAGGAGTTCTTTTTTTGAGAATTCCAGCAGGTTCTTCTGAGCCAGAAACAGGGTCGTCAGTTCCCGCCTTCTATTCTCCAATGCCCTTTCGGTGGCATCGAGCTCGGCCTCCTGAACAGCGACTGCTTTTTCAGCACCTTCTATTCTGGACTGTATGGCTTTGCGGCTAATGGGCAGGCTGAGCCCCAGCTGATAGCCCAGGAAAGGCAGGGTTTCGTTAATCATTTGCAGCTGCCCGCCAGCCAGGATTTTGGGCATCAGCTGACTGCGCTCCCTTGTGATTTGAGCTTCTGCCAACCGCACTTCCTGCTGCTTTTTAAGCAGGTGAGGGTGGCCGCCGCTGACATACCAGTTGGGGGTGGGGACAGGCAAGGGCAGGGAGTCGGGCAAGGCGTAAAAAACGGAATCGGAGTGCAGCCAGTTGTTAAAAAGGGTATGAGCAAGATCGTAGGCTTTCTGTGCTTCTTTTTGTTCGAGGCTGGCCTGTTTTTGCTTGCTGGTGGCAGAGAGTACAGGCACTTTACCGGTTTCACCAAATTCAAACCTGGCTTGTGCTAAATCCACGAGCCGGCTCATCAGCTCTTGCTTCTCCCGGTAGTGCTGCTGAAGATTCTTGGTGAATATCAGCTGGTAGTAGGCTTTGGATACTTCCCGCCGCAATTCCCAGTTGGTCAGTTCTAACTCCGCGTTGCCCAGCAGAACGGCTTCCCGGAGCGCTTCCTCCCGCATTTTTGTCGTGCCCGGCCAGTCGAATGCCTTGAGAAAGCCAGCGCTATGCAAACCGGTAGCGGGGTTGTCCGGGTCCACCATGCCTCCTGCCATAAACAGCTGGATGGAATTACTGGGGCGTGCCGTGCCCATCAGCGCCTGAAGCTGTTCCAGTGCTTTTTGGTCCCGTTTGAGCTCAGGGTAATTCCGTTGGGCAATAGCCATCGCTTCTTCAAGATTTACCGGAAAGCTGGCCTGTGCCGCTAAAGTACCTGTGTTAAGTATTGAAAGCAGTAAGGCTGGTAGGAGGCTCAGGAGTCGTGAGGCATTCGTTTTCATGGTTCGTTTGGACGTTGATCTCGCTACAAAAGTAATGCCCTTTTTCCGAAGCTTCAGAAAAAGGGCATTTTGTAAGGTGTCGTTGCCTTATTTTTATGGCTTAAGGTCTGACTTTTTCCCCTGACAGCCACCTGCTCCCTGCCCTTTTTTGCCGCTGCAGCAAGCTTTGCCGGATTGCCCCGCCTGTTTGCCTGCGCAGCCAGCCTCTGCTTTTTGTTTGTTGCCTTTACAGCCCTGCTGACTCTTTCCCTTGCAGCCTTGCTGATTTTTGCCCGGCTGGCAGGCTTTCGTGGCACCCCTCATGATGGCATCGTAGTCAGCCGTGGTGATGTAGCTGGGCACATAGGCTTCGCCTGCATTTTCGAGGTGCTGAGAAAAAGCAACGAGGTGGTTATTCGAAGCTTCCATCAGGCGGGTGTAGGTAGCTTTCAGGTTGGTATATTCAGTTTCAGCAATGGCTGTTTTCAAATCTCTGATATCCATCTCTTCAATCAGCGCACCTACCTGGAAGGCAGCGGTAAGGGATTGCTGGCCTTTTTGAGTCAGGTCGAGATAGGACTGTTGCAATGCAGCATCATCAAACAACCCTCTTTCGCCCGAGCGCACGGCTTTCGACATTTTGATGCCGTAGCGGTCAGCCAGCTGTTTGATCATTTCCAGGTGGCGTTGTTCCGCTGCGGCAATTTGCGTAAAGGCCTGGGCTTCGAAGAGTTCTGCCATGTCCATATATACATCGTAGGCAAGTTTTTCTTCCTCCGCCATACGGGCGAGGGTGGCACCTTCCTGTTGGGTAAGGATCATTTTTACCTGTGTATTGCCCAGTTGCAGGGTCAGTACCGCCAATAAAAATACAAAGGTCTTTCTCATGGGTTCTGCTTTTCCCGGAAAGGTAGGGTGCCGCTAATAACGAGGCACTAACCCTTGTCATATACAGTGGTGATATAAATCATGTTTTTTCCTGTCTACGGCAGGGCTACGGGGCGGGGGCGGGTGGAAAGGGCGTGGAGAAAGGCTTTGAGTTGATTCCTTTCCGTTTCGGTGAGCCCGAGTGGCTGCAGGATGGGGGAGTGCATAGGCGTTCTTGTGCCTTCCAGCTTTTTGGGTATGATCTGCGGCATCCCCTGATCGTACATAAAGAGGACTTCATCCAATTCCACGATGTTGCCGTGGTGGAGGTAAGGGCCTGTGAAGGCAACGTCTCTCAGGCTTGGGGTCCGGAATTTACCCATGTCCAGGCTGTCGCCGGTGATGTTGAACAAGCCGAGGTCTTCCCCCGGACGGCCAAAGTGGGACTGCCCGTTATTGTGGAACTGCTGGTCGGTCAGAAAGGGGCCATTGTGGCAATTGATACATTTAGCTTTAGTGCGAAAAAGGTGCAAACCGGCAATTTCATCGTCGTTTAGCGCACTGTAGTTGCCTTCCATAAAACGGTCAAACCGGCTCGTACGGCTGCGGATACC